>Ga0315545_1001493_pt1 | contig 22625 bp, 24 predicted proteins | sample SalMarSW160210MG_FD_203096 | JGI IMG/M metagenome (GOLD analysis project Ga0315545, IMG submission 203096) | Salt marsh sediment microbial communities from the Plum Island Ecosystem LTER, Massachusetts, United States - Salt Marsh Sediment SW1602-10 ...
CAGTCTGGGGCTGCTCAGCCTGGCGGAAGGCACAGATTATGCTGCCGAAACAGGTGACAGAGAGGCAGGCCTTGTTGTGCTCGGAGGCCGTTGCCGCGTCGAGGCCGGTAAGACCGCCTTTGCCGATGTCGGCGCTAGGCAGAACGTGTTCTCCGGCAAGGCGCACGCCGTCTACCTGCCGCCCCGGTGCGGCTTCAAGGTAGCGGCGCTGAGCGACGTCCAGGCGGCCCTGTGCTGGTGCCGGGTTGACGAGGCAGACACACCGGGCGCGCCGGCCCTGGTCGAGCCGTCGGGCGTGCGCCAGAAGGCCGTCGGCCGGGACAACTGGAGCCGGACGGTCGACGACATCTTCTACGAGAACGTGGATGCGCGATACTTGGTGCTCGGCGAGACGATGAACCCGCCCGGCAACTGGTCGAGCGCGCCGCCGCACAAGCACGACGCGCACGAGCCGCCGCACGAGGCGGACATGGAGGAGATCTACTACTTCAAGGTGGACCCGAGCCAGGGCTTCGGCATGCAGCGGCTTTATGACGGCGCAACGTTCGACGTGGCCTACACGATACAGGACGGCGACGCGGTCGCTATCCCCGAGGGATACCACCCCGTCGTCGCGGGTCCCGGATACCGGTTGTACTACCTATGGTTCCTGGCAGGCCGCGGCCGCAAGCTCTATCCGAGGACCGACCCGAACCACGAATGGCTCTTGTCGGGTAAGTAGATGCAGATCGAGCAGGTTCTGGAGCGAATCGACCAGGCGCCGGTGATGTCGCCCGTGCACGCGCGTCTTGTGCGCATGATGCAGAACGCGGACGTCTCGGCGCAGGAGCTGAGCGAGGCGATCTCCGAGGATCCGTCTCTCACGGCCCAGGTGCTCCGGCTCGTCAACTCGGCCATGTATGGGCTGCGGCACCAGATCGGCACCGTCTCGCAGGCCGTGCTGCTGCTCGGGTTCGACACGATCTCCCACCAGATCCTGGGCCACGCTCGCCGCGCGCTCAAGGAGCCCACCGAAGGCGCCGGCCCGCTCGACTTCACCGCGTTCTGGCAGCATTCGGTCGCCGTCGCCGCCGGGGCGCGCATCCTGGCGCGCCGCGTGCGCCACCGCCACGAGGAGGCCGTCTTCGTCGCCGGCCTGCTGCACGACATCGGCCGCCTGCTCATGGCGCAGTACATGGCCGACCAGCTTGGCCGGGCGCTCGACCGGGCGTGGCGGTTTCGCACCTCGCTCTATGAGGCCGAACGGGCCACGATCGGCTTCACCCACTGCCGGCTCGGCGAGCAAATCGCCCTGCGCTGGGAGTTGCCCGACCTCGTGGTGGACGCCATGGCGTACCATCACGAGCCGGACCTCACCGAGCGCCATGCGCTGGAAACCCGCATTGTGGGCGCGGCCGACACGCTCGCCAAGGCGATGAGCCTCGGCTCGAGCGGCGACGACCGCGTCGCTGCGATCCCGCAGCCGACCTACGAGATGCTCCGAATCGAGCCGGGCGAGATCGAGGCGCTCATGGAGGCGATCGTGGCCGAGTTCAACCAGGTGTCGGCCTACGTGCTTGGCGTGCTCCGAGCCGGAGAGGGCCGTCCGGGAGAAGTTCGGTCGGAGAATCAAGTAAAGCAACCGGCAGAAAGTGCCGATGTACAGGGTGGCAAGTAGGCACTGTTCTTGCATTAGGGGGATAGCATGGATGTCGAGAAGGTCAGCGACTCTGTCCAGCTCACCGAGCACCTCAAGTCGGTGAAGGGGCAGAAGCCCGAGAGCAAGGCGTCGCCGAACGCCGCCAAAGCCGACACAGCGGCCGGCAGCGACTCGCTCGCCATCTCCGACGAAGCTCAGGAGAAGGCCAAGATCGCTCGCTACGTCCGGATCGTCAATGAGTTGCCAGATGCCCGGCCCGACAAGGTGGCCGAGGCAAAGCGCAAGCTCGCCGCCGGCGAATATGACGGTTCCGAGGTGGCCGACGAGATCGCCCGCAGGATGCTCGATGAATAGCAGCCTGCCCTTCTTCCAAGGAAGACGATAACTGATGGCGGCACGGGACCCGATCCCGTGCCGCCGTTTTCTCTTCCGAACCCCCCGAGTTGATGCCGGACACCCCGCCTGTGTCGCCGAAGCGGCCAAACCGGTCGTATGCGCGCCACCGCGCGCAGGGAAAGAAGGTCGCGGCGGGCCGACCCATCGGCAGAAGCTTCCACGTATGCGCAGGGTGAGACCGCGGGCCGTGCATAAACAGCAACACCAATAACACCCGCTACACGAAGCAGTTACACACTCGGCATCCCTTGCCACCCGCTTGCTGGCACACCCATTGCTCAGTCCGGACGCGGCGCAAAGCCCACACAGTGCAGGTGGGCGTGGACGGCAGCGGAGGCTCCGAGCGCGTCATGTCGAGCTTGTTCAAAGTCCGCACGAACATCCAGTCGCTGCGGGCCTATCACATTCTGAGCGACATTAATAAGCGGATCCTGACGGTCGCCGAGCGCATATCGAGCGGCAAGCGGATCAACCGGGCATCGGACTCGCCGAGCGGCTACTTCATCGCCCGGACCACGCAGCTCGACATCTTGCGCCTCAAGGAGATGCAGGCGAACCTCGAGCGCGGGATCACCTGGCTTCAGACGAACGATTCGCGCCTGTCGCAGGTGCTCGACCTGCTCGAGGAGATGTACGCGGTCTCGTCGCAGGCGGCCACCGGCGGCATCACGTCGAACGAGCGCGTCGCGCTCCAGATCGATCTGGACGGTTTCGTCGAGGAGATCGACACGATTCTCCAGAGCGGTGTGGACACGGCTCTCTACTCCGGTTTCAGCCTCGGCAACCTCGACACCGTTTCACTGAGCGGCTCGAGCGTGCCGACGACGAGCGATCTCGGCATCACGAGCTTGACGCTGACGGGGAGCTCGGCGGACCCGACCACGATCCAGAACGCAACCGCAGCGCTCGCCGCGATCGAGGCGGCGATGACGCGCATCCTCAAGGACGAGGAGAATATCGGCTCGTGGATCCACCGCCTCGAGTTCCAGCAGGCCGAGGCGGCCATCGACGAGGTGAATCAGCGGGCGAGCCTCAGCACGATTCAGGACGCCGACCTGGCGGCCGAACAGGTCGAGCTGACCAAGCTGCAGATCCTGCAGCAGACGGCGCTCGCCATGCTGGCCCAGAGCAACACGTTCCCAGGATCGATCTTGAGCATGATCGGCACGTAGGGCCCGGCCCGCGTGCCGGAGGCACGAACAGTGCGCTGCACGAGAAAACAGAGCCAAGGAGGCAACTGGCCAGACAGGCGAGAGATCGAGCAGCCAGAGGCCAAGGAGGCGTGAGCCATGAGTGATCTAGCACGAGTTCGCACCAACATCACTGCGCTGCGCGCGTACAAGACCTTGTCCGACCTCAACCAGCTGATTCTCCAGTCCTCGGAACGGCTCTCGACGGGACGCGTGCTCAACAGCGCCGCCGACTCGCCGAGCGGCTGGTACATCGCCCGCACGATGCGCCTCGACATCTCGAAGTACCAGAACCAGGCGCACAACATCGAGCGCGGCACCAACTGGCTGCAGACCAACGACAGCCGCCTCTCGCAGATCGTCGACCTGCTGACCGAGATGTCCGACATCGCCTACCAGGCCGACAGCGGCGGGGTGACCTCGGCCGAGCGCATCGGGCTGCAGATCGGCCTGAACGGGTTCATCGAGGAGATCCAGAACATCCTCGAGAGCGGTGTGAGCCCCATCCTCTACACCGGCTTCACGCTCGGCGAGCTCGAGAACGTCGCGCTCACCGGCAGCATCCCGACGCTCTCCTCGCTCGGGCTCGACAGCCTCGTGCTCACCGGCGACACAACGCTCCAGGCCACCCGCGACAACATCAAGGCCTCGATCACGGCGATCAGCGACGCGCTGTCCGAGATCCTCAAGCACGAAGAGGTGATCGGCACCTGGATCCACCGGCTCGAGTTCCAGGCCGAGCAAGCGGCCCTCAACGAGGTGACCACCCGCGCCAACCTGAGCACGATCGAGGACGCCGACCTCGCGTTCGAGCAGCTCGAGCTGACCAAGCTGCAGATCCTGCAGCAGACGGCGCTCGCGATGCTCACGCAGGCAAACATCGCGCCGGCCTCGCTCCTGGCCCTGCTCGGCGGCACGGGCGGGTAACGCCGCCGCCTGACAAGTTGCCACGCACCGGCCCGGGCGTCTCAACCCGGGCCGTTTTCTTGTCCGGCAACAAACGCCCGGTGACCCGGCAACAATAGTGCCACGACCCGGGGTAGGCGTGCGGCTCGCACGCGGGTTGAAGGTTCGAACACACGTCTTACGAGGCTGTTACGACCGCACTCCGCCGAAAGCTTCTGTCGTGGCACCCCCGTTGCTCAACTGGGGGGCGGTGCACCGGAGTTCGTGACAACTACACGACTCGGAGGTCAAGGATGATTTCCGGATTCTATGCGGCCGGTGGTGCAATGCGCGTCTATGCGGAGCGCAACGACATCATCGCCAACAACCTCGCGAACGTCGCCACTCCCGGCTTCAAGAAGGAGAGCGTCTACGTCGAGCCGTTCGACGTGCTCTTCGCGCGCGTCACGCAGCCGGTGGGCGGCGAGGAGAGCCTCGTCCAGTCCCCGCTGGGCCGGCTGCGCGACGAGGCGATCACGGTCTACACGCAGGGGGCGTTCAGGCTCAACGGCGGCAAGTTCGACCTCGCCATCAACGGCGACGGGTTCTTCAAGGTGCGCACCCCGGCCGGGGTGCGGTACACGCGCGACGGGTCGTTCCAGCTCGACTCGACCGGGCAGCTCGTGACCGCCGACGGCTACCCGGTGCTCGGCGACGGCAACGCGCCGGTCGTGATCAACACCGCGGAGGGCAGCGACGTGCTCGTAGCCCAAGACGGCACGATCACCGTGAGCGGCGTGCAGTCGGGCCGGATCACGCTGGCCGACTTCGACAAGCCGTATCCGCTGCGCAAGGTCGGCCACAACCTGTTCGAGCCGACGAGCGAGGAGGCGGTGGAGCTGACCTCGACGAGCCCGATCACGCAGCACGCGGTCGAGATGTCGAACGTAAACGTCGTCGAGGAGATGGTGGCACTCATCACCAACTACCGCAATTACGAGATGGCGCAGAAGATAGCCAGGCTGCAGGACCAGACACTGGATCAGGCGATCAACACGGTCGGCGCCACGAGGTAACGAGGGAGGACCTGAACCATGATGCGAGCACTCTACACGGCCGCCACCGGGATGGGCGCCCAGCAGATGAACGTCGACACGATCGCCAACAACCTGGCGAACGTCAACACGGCCGGGTTCAAGAAGTCGCGCGTCGACTTCCAGGATCTGCTCTACCAGCAGATCCGGATGGCGGGCGCCTCGTCGTCGGACTCGACCCAGGTGCCGACCGGCATCAACATCGGTCTCGGCGTGCGGCCGGCGGCAACGCAGAAGATGTTTACACCCGGCCTGCCGAAGCCGACGGGCAACCCGCTCGACGTGCGGATCGCCGGCGACGGCTTCTTCCAGATCACGCTCCCGGACGGCGAGATGGGCTACACGCGCGACGGCGCGTTCAAGCTCGACGACCAGCGCCGCATCGTCACCAGCGACGGCTACCTGCTCGAGCCCGCGGTCACGATCCCCGATAACGTGCCGTTCGAGAACATCACGATCGCCAAGGACGGCACCGTCCAGGTCAAAGCCGCCGGCGAGGACACGGTCACCGACCTGACCCAGATCACGGTCGCCACGTTCGTCAATCCGGCCGGCCTCACCGCGATCGGCGGCAACATCTACAAGCAGTCGCCCGCCTCCGGCGAGGCGAACGTCGGCAACGCGAATGCCGAGGGCCGGGGCAGCCTGGAGCAGCGCGAGCTCGAGATGTCGAACGTGGCCGTCATCGACGAGATGGTCGACCTGATCACGGCCCAGCGTGCCTACGACGTGAACTCGAAGTCGATTCAGACCAGCGACGAGATGCTCGGGCTCGCAAACAACCTGAAGCGGTAACGAGGAGCGAAGACGATGAACCGGCTCAGCCTGGGAGCGATCGCGGCCGCCTTGGTTCTGGCCGGCGTTCAGGCCGCCGCGGCGCAGGCGCCGCTGAGCGTGACGCTCAACGACCTCGCCGAGGTCAAGGGCGACACGATCACGGTCGGCCATGTGGCCCGCGTGGAGACAGCCGTGCCCGAGCTCGGGCGCATGATCTCGGACCTCGTCGTCGCCGAGGCGCCCGAGGTGAACGCGACAAAGGTCGTGACGGCCGACGAGGTGCGCGCGGCGCTCGCGACGTTGCCGCTCGACATGGAGCGCGTCGCGATCGGCGGTGCCGAGCACGTGAGCGTGACCCGTTCCGGCCAGCGCATCGGGCCGGCGGAGCTGAGCAGTGCCGTTCGCGATCACGTGCTCGAGCAGACCGGCCTGTCGGTCGAGGACGTCATCTGCGACTTCGTGCAAGTCCCCACCGCGTTCGCCATCCCGACCGGCGAGGTGACCTACACGGTCGTCCCGCTTTCGAACAAGCGCTACGCGGGCTACCAGGCGTTCTCGGTCTGCGTGCGCATCGACGGCATCGACGTGGCTACGAAGCGCGTCTCGGTCAAGATCCGCCTGTTCCGCTCCGTCGTGGTGACGCAGCGACGCATCGGGCGCGACGAGGTTATCGAGGACGAGCAGATCAAGCTCGAGCGGCGCGAGGTCACCAACTCCATCGGCAACTACTTCACCCGCACGGCCGACGCCGCCGGCAAGCGGGCCATGCGCTCGGTGAGCGCGGGTGTGCTGCTCACGGACGTGATGGTCGGCGAGCCGCTCGCCGTGCGCCGCAACGACTACGTCACCCTGCGTGCGCGGTACGGGGCCGTGACGGTCCGGACCAAGTGCATTGCCCTGAAGGACGCGTGCGTCGGCGAGAGCGTCGACGTGATGAACAAGGACTCGAAGAAGATTATCCGGGCGCGCGTCGTGGCGCCGAGCCTCGTCCAGATCGAGCTCTAGGCGCCGACGAGGCAAAGAGCACGCCCAAGGAGCACGAACCATGAAGCGAACACGAGCCCAAACGAGACTGGCGCGAGTGCTGATGACGGTTGCGGCCGCTGCGTTTGTGCTGGGGCTCGCGAGCCGTGCCGAGGCGACGAGCCTGTTCGAGCGCCGCAAGAAAGACTCGCTGATCACGGACAGCAAAGCGCGCGCCGTCGGCGACCTGCTGACGATCATCATCAAGGAATCGAGCTCGGCGAAGCAGGACACATCGGTCGAACGGAAGAAAGAATCGAGCACGGATGCGTCGATCAAGACGTTCTTCTACCCGAGTGACAAGCACCTGGTGAAAGACGGCCAGAAGCCGGCGTTCAAGTGGTCGAGCAAGCGCGAGTCGAGCGGCGAGGGCAAGAGCGATAGCGCCGCCGAGATCGAGACGAAGGTGACCGCGCGCGTGATCGACGTGCAGCCGAACGGCAACCTGCTCATCGAGGCGACGCGCGAGATCGAGATCGGCGGCTCGACGCTCAAGATCGTCCTGACCGGCCTCGTGCGGCCCGACGACATCTCGGCCGATAACACCGTCGAGTCGACTTACATCGCCGACGCGAAGATCACGTACGAAGGGCCAATGATGGAGGTCATGAGGCGCGGCCTGCTCGAACGCTTGATGGACTTCTTCAACATCTTCTAGCTGCGCCGGCCCTGCCGAGGCGCGGGTGAGCGTGGGAGGATCGTGAGATGAAACGCATCGTCATGGCTGTGGTGGTGGCTGCGCTGCTGGCGCCGGCGCTCGCGTCGGCGATCGAAGTGCGCGTCAAGGACTTCGCCGACTTCAACGGCGTGCGCGACAACCAGCTTGTTGGCATTGGTCTCGTCGTCGGTCTCCAGGGCACGGGCGACAAGAACAGCACGAAGTTCACCACGCAGGCGGTCGAGAATTTCTTGCGCACCTACAACCTCACGCTGCCGCGCGAGCAGCTCAAAGTGAAGAACAGCGCGCTCGTCGTGGTCATGGCGACCGTCCCGCCGTTCGCCAAGCCCGGGATGCGCGTCGACGCGTCGGTGCACGCGCTCGGCGACGCGACCAGCGTCGAGGGCGGCTCGCTTATCATGACGACGCTGAACGGCATCGACGGCGAGGCGTACGCGGTGGCCCAGGGCCCGGTGTCGGTCGGCGGCTTCTATGCCGGGCGCGGGGGCGTTGGCGGCAGCACGGTGACAAAGGGCCACACCGCGTCGGGCCGGATGCCGAACGGCGTGACGATCGAGGACGAGATCCCGAGCGAGTTCACCGATGGCCGTCATCTGTACCTGACGCTGCGGCGGCCCGACTTGACGAACGCCCAGCGGCTCGCCGAGGCCGTCAACGCCAAGTTCAAGGGCGTGGCGCATCCGATCGACGGGGCGACGGTCAAGGTCACGATCCCGAAGCAGTACCGCGACGCGAGCAGGCACATCGAGTTCATGTCCCTCGTCGAGCGGCAGACGCTCGAGCCCGATCACGCCGCTGTCATCATCGTGTGCGAGCGCACGGGCACGATCATCGCGGGCGACGAGGCGACCGTCGCCGCCGCCGACATCACGCACGGCTCGATCACCGTGACGGTCGACTCGGCCCCCCAGGTTTCGCAGCCGGAGGCGCCGTTCACGAACGCGGTCACCGTCTTTTTCCAGAAGCTCTTCACGAAGGTCGAGGAGGAGCAGGGCGCGAGCCTGCGGCTCGAGGACGGCGCGAAGGTCGGCGACATCGTCCGGGTGCTCAACGAGATGGGCGTGCCGCCGCGTGACATCATCATGATCCTTCAGTCGCTCAAGGAAGCGGGCAAGATCCAGGCCCAACTAGAGATCCTTTAGGAGCGCACGAGTGACCAACGCAGTGCCAGCTTCGCCCATCGCGTTCACGCCGACGCTGAACCGTGGGGTGCTCGACGAGTTGGCGAGCAACCCGCAGGCGGCCGGCTCGCGCTACCCGAAGCTGATGGCCGTGTGCCAGTGCTTCGAGTCGGTGTTCATGTCGCAGCTCTTTCGCGTCATGCGCCAGGGCGAGTCGAAGGACAAGCTGTTCGGCGGCGGCATGGCCGAGGGCATCTACCGCGAGATGCTCGACGACCAGCTCGCGAGCGAGATGGCCACGACCGGCACGACGGGCATCGCCGAGATGCTCTATGGCCAGCTCGAGGCCGTCGCGCTGGCGCAGAAAACCCGTGCGGAGAACACATCCCGGGACGGAACGGACACCGGACCAGCTCGTGTCATGGAGGCGGCGGACGACGCGACGACACAGACAACGTCTGAGAGGGTGTCTCCATGAACGAATTACTCAACGAGCTCTCGGCGGTGCTCGAACGCGAGATCGGCTGCTACGAGGAGCTGATCCAGTCGGCGCGGGCCGAGCAGCAGGCGCTCATCCGCGGCAAGCTCGAGGAGCTCAAGCTGTCGATTGAGGCGCAGGAACTGCTCATCTCGAGCACGAAGGCGCTTGAGGGGACCCGCCGCCAGATCGGCCGCACGCTTGCCGAGCGGCTCGGCGTGTCCGACCAGGAGGTGACGCTCACCCGCCTGATCGAGCTCGGCCACGACGACGCCGAGGGCCGCATCGGTGCGCTACGCGACCGCGTGCGGGCCGTGGTCCGGGAGCTCGACCGGCTCAACGCCGGCAACGCGCAGCTCATCAGCAGCTCGATCGACTTCATCAACCAGACGATGTGGGTGCTGCTCCAACCGCGCGTCGACAAGCCGACGTACAGCGCCGAGGGCAGCACGGAGACCCCCGCCCCGAGCCGGGCGCTGGTGGACCGCCTGGGCTAGGAGAGCGCCATGGGCACGATCTTCAGCAGCCTCAACGTTGGGCGGCTCGGCTTGCTTGCCCAGCAGTACGCGATGCACGTGCTGGGCAACAACATCGCCAACGTGAACACCGAGGGCTACACGCGGCGCCGCGTCATCATGTCGCCCACGCCATCGGTCGAGTTCGGCTCCGGCATGTTCTTTGGCACGGGGGTGAAGGTTGATGACGTCGAGCGCGTGCGCGACACGTTTCTCGACGTCTATCTGCGCAACGAACTCGGCACGCTCGGCACGCTCGACAAGTCGAACGCGGCCTACAAGCAGCTCGAGGCGGTCTTCAATGAGCTGAGCGATCAGGGCCGCAGCCTGAGCGGCATGATGGCCGAGTTCTGGAACGCGTGGCAGACTCTGTCGACCGAGCCCGAAAGCCCCGCGATGCGCCAAGCCGTCGTGAGCAACGGCGCGTCGCTCGCCAGCACGTTCCAGTACATGCGCGACCGGCTCCACGGCTTGCGCATCGATATGAACACGGCCGTCTCGACGACGGTCGAGGAGATCAACACGCTGGCCGCCCAGCTCCAGGAGCTGAACGCGCAGATCATCACCTCGGAGAACGAGCCGCACATGGCGAATGATCTGCGCGACCAGCGCGACGTGATCATCGACCAGCTCAGCCAGCTGGCCGGGGTAACGACGCGCGACTTCGGCGATGGCGAGATGGTCGTTTTCATGAACGGCCAAATGCTCGTCTCGGGCAACACGGTGCGGACCCTGGAGACCGCCGTCAACGCCGACGGGCTCTACGACGTCCAGTGGAGCGACACGGGGGCCGCGGCCGACCTGGGCGCCGGCGAGCTGAAAGGCCTGCTCGACGCGCGCGACACGACCATCCCGAGCTATATCAGCCGGGTCGATGCGCTCGCGACGCAGATCATCAAGGAGGTTAACCGGCTCCACAGCCAGGGCAACGGGCTGGACCTATACACAACGGTGACGAGCGGCCAGGCCGTGAGCGACCCGGATGCCGTGCTCAGCTCGGCGGCGGGCCTTCCTTTCGAGGACGAGATCTCGACGGGCAGCTTCTGGCTCGCCGTCTACGACGCCGATGGCACCTTGCTCGAGGAGCAGCAAATCTCAGTCACGGCCGGTGTCTCGACGCTCAGAACGGTGGGGGCCGAGATCAACACCGATTTTTCCGCCAACGGCTATTTGCACGCGAACGTGAGCTACGGCGAGATCAGCATCGCGCTCGACACCGGCGCGCCGGCGGGCGCGACGTTTTCGTTCGTCAAGAGTGACGGCACGGGCGATACGAGCGGGCTGCTGCTCGCACTGGAGCTGAACACGTTCTTCACCGGCGAGGATGCTGACACGATCGACGTCTCGTCTGTGATCCAAAACAACCCGAGTCTGGTGGCGACGGCCAGCTCGACGGCGCCGGGCGACAACACGATCGCGCTCGCGATCGGCAACTTGCGCAACGACACGTTCGTGATCGGCACTGATCCCGACGCGCGCACCTTCGACACCTACCACGAGATGACGATCTCGACGCTCGGCACCGAGAGCGCGCGTGAGGGGAGCCTGCTGACGAACCAGCAGAACGTGGTCGAGGCGTTCGAGCAACAGCGGCAATCGTACTCCGGGGTGAACCTGGATGAGGAGCTCGCGCAGCTCATCAGCGTCGAGCATGCCTACACGGCCGCAGCACGCTACATCACGACGATCGACGGGATGCTCGACGAGCTACTGAGCATCGCCTAACGAAGGGAGGCCGTTCCATGCGGGTCACGCAGTCGATGGTGACAGGCACAACGACCATGTACCTGATGCGCGACCTCGAGCAGCTCCAGGCTGCGCAGCAGAAGATCGCGACGGGCAAGAACTACACGCTGCCATCCGACAACCCGATCGCTGCGACCCAGATCCTGCACTACTCGAGCCGGATCACCGAGAGCGAGCAGTATCGGCGCGCGATCGACAGCGGCCTAGCCTGGAACGAGATGACCAGCTCGGCGCTCACGCAGGTCGAGGAGCTGTTGAGCGACATCCTCAGCATTTCACAGGCGGTCTCGGACGGCTCCGCGACAAGTGCCGAGCGCGCCCAAGCCGCCGGCAACATCAACCAGCTCCTCGAGGAGCTGGTGATGCTGGCGAACCGCAAGTTCAAGGACAAGTACATCTTCGGCGGCGATGAGACACTGACGGCGCCGTTCACGGCGGACTACGACGCCGCGGGCACGCTTGTCACGGGCGTGACGGCGAACCCGAACGGCATCGACGGCCTGTGGGGCTACCTGGTGAGCGACGTCGACACGGTGACGATCAACACGCCGGGCAGCAAGGTGTTCCAGCCGAACGGAGAGGGAGCGACCGACGACGTGTTCGTCATCCTGACCGAGCTGCGTGCCGCGCACGAGAATAACGACTTCACGGCGCTTGAGACGCAGGAGGAGCGGCTGCGCGAGGCGATTCTGCATGTCGCCGACGTCAACGCGGGCGTCGGCAACCGGGTCAACCATCTCGAATCGATCGGTGAGAACCTCGATGCCGTCGTCCTCTCGTACGAGGCGCAGCGCTCGGAACTCGAGGACGCCGACCTCACCGAAGCGATCGTCGAATACAACACGGCCGAGAGCATCTACCAGGCGGCGCTGGCGAGCACGGCGCGCATTCTTCAGTTCTCGCTTGCCAATTTCATCTAGCCGGTCGGAGACCGGCTTAGGATACGAAGGGGAAAGTCATGAAGGTCGACACAACGCGTTTTGGCCAACTGGACGTTGCCGAGGATGAGGTCATCGTCTTCCCGGAGGGGCTCATCGGCTTCGAGAGCTGCACCCGCTACGCGATCGTTGACCGGCGCGCGGACCGCCCGGTCTGGTGGCTACAGTCGCTCGACGTGCCCGAGGTGGCCTTCATCTTGACCGATCCCGCCTCGGTCGCGCCGCAGTACCGGCCGACGATCGCACAGGCCGACCTGGCCGAGCTCGGACTTGGCTCGACCGACGAGGCGGAGCTGCACGTGATGCTCGTCGTACCCGGCGACCCGAACGAGATCACGGCCAACCTGTTGGGCCCGCTCGTGATCAACCCCCACGGGCGAGTCGGCAAGCAGGTGATCCTGCACAACAGCGGCTACTCGCCCGCCCACCGACTCGTCCAGCCGGCACCAGCCGGCGCCCCGAGAGGGGACGCGGAAGGGGGTGAGCCTCGATGCTAGTGCTCGATCGCAGAGTCAACCAGAGCATCATGATCGGCAACATCGAGGTGGTGGTCACCGAGGTGCGCGGTGACCACGTCAAGATCGGCGTCCAGGCTCCACGCTGCGTGCCCGTGCACCGCAAGGAGATCTACGAGCTCATCCGGTCGCAGAACATCCGGGCGGCCGAGAGCCAGCCGTTCGACCTCGATCAGGTCCGGAGCCTTCTCCAGATCTAGGATAGCTGGCGGCATGGGGCGCAAACAGGGCTAAAGCCGACGCGACACCCGCCGATAGTCGACGCGAGTAAGCAATGATAGCGGAACTCTGACACGACCCCGACCACAGAAAGGAGCGTGATAGCGCAGCAGCGAGCGGGCCTTGGGAGCGGATGACCGCCCACGACGGCGGATGCGACGAAGGAAGACGGGACCTCTTCTGACACGCGAGCGCAAGCTCGCGCAGTCGTCGCAAACAGATCAGGCCCCACATACAGTGCGTGCCTGAAGAACTCACCCGGGCAAGGACGTCCGGGAGAAGAATCAGGGAGGATCAACTAATGGGTGACCTTGCACGCATCAACACCAACGTCGCCGCTCTCCGCGCGTATCTGACGGTCTCGAAGATCAACGACGCGATTGTGAAGGCAGCCGAGCGGATTTCCACCGGCTTGAGGATCAATCGCGCGTCCGACAGCCCGTCGGGCTACTACGTCAAGCGCCTGTTCGAACGGGACATCGCGGGCAAGAAGCGGTTCAATGAGAACCTGGAGCGTGGCGTCAACTGGCTCCAGACGAACGACAGCAAGCTGTCGAACGTGGTCGACATGCTCATCCAGATGAGCGACCTCGCTTCGCAGGCGAAGGCCGGTGGTGTCACCAGCGCCGAGCGAGTCGGCCTCCAGATGCAGCTCAACGAGCTGCGCCTGGAGATCGTCGACGTGCTCAACAGCGGTGTCTCGCCGAGCCTCTACAGCGGGTTCACGCTCGGCAACCTGTCGAACGTGTCGCTGAGCGGCAGCGCCGTGCCGACGGCGGCCAACCTCAGTGTCGAGGCGGCGGACATCGACGTGACCGGCAGCCCGTCGAGCAGCTCGGTGACGACGAAGATCGAGACCACGCTGACCAACATCTCGGGCGCGATCAACCGCCTCGTGCAGGACCAGGAGCAGATCGGGTCCTGGATCATGCGTCTCGAGTTCGAGAAAGACGTCAGCGACACCGAGCTGGTCAACCTGCAGGCGAGCTTGAGCACAATCGCCGATGCCGACATCGCCCAGGAGCAGATGGCGGTCACCAAGTACCAGATTCTGCAGCAGACGGCCTTGGCGATGCTGACCCAGGCGAACACGGCGCCGTACTCGATCCTGAGCCTGTTCGGAGGCTAAGGGTTCGGCGCGCAACGCTGAGTATGCCATAGCTGGCGCCCCCGGCTTCCAGCGCCGGGGGTGCCAGCACCCCGTTGCCCGCGGCTGCGCGTTTTCGCTATAGCGAACGGCCCTCTGGCCGATACCTAGACGGAGACGGCCTGCGGTGTGCGACTGCGCCGCGGCAGACGGGAGCGACGACAGGCGATGTTCCAGCCAGTCACCAACACCTACGATATCCAAGATCTCGTCGCACAGCTCATGGCACTCGAGAGCCGCCCCCTGCAAGCGCTCGAGACCAAGAAGAAGACCTACGAGAACCAGATCGACGCCTGGGATGGGATCCGCACCAGCCTCAAGGCACTCCAGACGGCGCTGGACGCGCTGAGGGATGCGTCGACCTTCCTGTCGAAAACGGCCACAAGCTCCGATGCCGAAGTCGTCACCGCAGAGGCGGGCACGAACGCGTCGGAAACCACCTACACCTTTTCGGACATCACCCTTGCCACCGCCGCGACGGCGCAATCGTCCGGCGCGCTCGGCCTTGGCCAAGGCGTCTACAGGTCGATCACGAGCGGGGAGGAGATCAACACCGAGGGGAGCGACGCCGACTTCAACGAGCGGATCGACAGCGGCAACGTCGACCTCGATTCCGACAAGTCGATTGTGTCCGGCACGTTCTACGTGAACTCCAAGCTCATCACGGTGACCGCCAGCGATACGATCATGACGATCCTCGGCAAGATCAACGCCTCGGGCGCCGGGGTCGCCGCCACGATCAGCGGCGACAAGGTCACGATCACCCAGGACACGGTCGGGCCGAACTACTTCATCAACCTCGAGGACGACACGACCGGGTTTTTCGACGCGATGAAGCTCGCCTCGGGCAACGGCAACCCCGACCCGGACGAGACGACGGGCGACTACGCCGACTATGACAAGGACATCGAGGACACGGCGCTGGCGGTCACCGACGGCTACTTCACGATCAACGGGATCACGTTCGCCGTCGACGTGTCCGAGGACAGCCTGAGCGACCTGGTCAACGAGATCAACGCCTCGGCCGCCGGCGTGCTCGCCTTCTACGACAGCGTCGACGACAAGATCACGCTGACCTCGACCGAATCGGGGCAGGAGATCGAGCTGTCGAACGACACGGCGGGCTTGTTCTCCGAGCTCCAGATCGCCACGGGCACACACGAAGGCACCGACGCGACGTTCACGCTCAACGGCCAGGCGCTGACGCGCGATTCGAACACCTTTGAGATCAACGGCACGACGTTCACCCTGCGCGGCAGTGGCACGGCGTCGATCACCGTCGCCAAGGACACCGACACGGCGGTCGAGGCGGTTGAGGCGTTCGTCACGCAGTACAACAAGACCGTCGACCTGCTCTACTCGAAGGAGACGGATGCGAACTCCCCGCTCAAGGGCGACATGAAGGTCAAGTCGCTGCGCCGCCGGCTGCGCTCGCTCGTCTACTCCGGCGTCGATAACCCGGGCGCCCTCTCGTATCTCTCGGAGGTTGGCCTCGTGGTCGAGCACGACACGAAGGCCAAGACGATCACGTTCGATCCCGACGAGCTGAAGGACGCGCTCGAGGAGAGCGCGAACGACGTGTTCCAGCTCTTCGCCTATAACACCGACAGCGATGGGCTCTACGACGACGGCGGCTTCGCGGACGAGGTGTACGATTACCTCCAGGACTACACGAAGCAGTACAGCGGCTACATCACCGAGCACAAGGAGCACATCGAGGATCGGATCGACAGCGTCGAGAAGAAGATCAGCCGCAAGGAAGATGCCCTCGCGCGCCGCGAGGAGCAGCTGACCAAGGAGTACGAACAGCTGTTCGCCGTGTTCCAGCAACTGCAGACGCAGAGCACAAGTATCTACGCTATCTTGACGCAAAGCATGAGCGCCAACAACACGAGCGCCTCGGCGCTGTTGTAGCCCTGGAGGAACAGACCAGGCACCTGCGGGAGGGAACGGATGGTTGACACCCACGAACCGGCCAAGGCGTACCTGCGGAACAAGATCCTGAACGCCTCGCCGATGGAACTGGTCCTTATCCTCTACGAGAGCGCGATCGCCGGCTGCGCCAAGGCCCGCGAGCTGTTCGGGCCCGGCCGCCGGAACGAGACGTGCGCGGCGCTGATCCGCGCGCAGAACATGGTGCGCGAGCTCAGGAACTCGCTCGACATGTCGCGCGGCGACATCGCCCAGGGCCTCTACCGGCTCTACAGCTACGTCATCCAGCGCCTTGTCGAAGCCAACGTGCAGCGTAAGCGGGAGCACATCGACGAGGCGATCCGGATCCTCACCGAGCTAAAGCAAACCTGGATCGAGGCGCTCGAGAAAGGCGGCGGTGAGCAGGCGCTCCGGGGCGGCCAACCGCAGGAGCGGCTCCATCCCTCCTCGCCGTCGGACAACTACGTAAGCATTATCACCTAGTGGCTTGCACCCTTTTGGAGGCACGATTTTGAGGCTTGACCGGCCGCGCCATCCCGCTGTATAGACGACGCTGTGCACAGCGTCGGTTGGGCCTGCGGCGCCCGCTGCGGCCCGGCCAGCGAGGAGGTAGGGGATGGCTTCCATCCGTGTCCAGCCTCAGGGGGAATACGCCAAGAACATGTACCGCTGCCCCGACGAGTGGCGGCGCCTTGTCTCGGCGCGCCGGGCGCAGGAAGCGACTGCGCATGAAGCGACTGCGCATGAACAGCGCGCGCAATCGGAGTTCCTCCCCGAGCAGATGAGGCGCCGGCTCCACGTCGTCGAGCCCCGCATCGACGTGAAAGCCTGATCGGCCCGGGCCGCGGTCGGAGTTGCCGTGGACGTTTCCGCCGTCTCACAACCGCAATCGTACCTGCCCATCGGGCTCGTTCATCGTCGGCCGACGACGGCGCCCGTCACACCCGTTCGTCAAGACCGGACGAGCACCGCGAAGCAGGCCGGTGCCGTTGACGAAGATCCCGGCCCGAAGCTGCTCGTCGACCTGAGCCTGATCGCGCCGCGTTCCACCGAGCAGGCCGCCCGGGCGACGACCTCGCCCGCCCGGGCGACGACCTCGCCCGCCCGGGCGACGACCTCGCCCGCCCCGCCGCCGGACGGGGCTGACGAGTCTGAGAGATGCGCCTTGCGCATGTACCAGGACCAGTCCAACGGTGCATTGCCTAGCTCGGTGCCAGGCCCACCCCTTCGCTCGGCAACGGGCGAACCCATTAGCTTGGCCATGGGCGTCGACCTGCTTGCCTGATCGTCCCCTCTCGTGCGGCAGATTCTGCCGATTGTCTGTGGGAGAGCGGCACAGTGTGTGGTGATTCTCCCCCCCTTCCGACCGCTCATTCTCTGAATAAACGGGCGGCGCGTGGTTGGCACAGAATCTGTATCGTCGCTTGCCGCAGGGAGTAGTGTCGCTCGAAAGGAACAGCCATGCAGGTAACTATCGGCGGTGTTGAGGTCGATCTCTCCTCGTCCGGCGTTCGCACGCTCGGCGAGCTGATCGACGCGGTCCAGGGTGCCGCGTCAGAACGAAACGAGATCGCAGTCGGCCTTGTGCTGAACGGCCAACGGATCGGCCCGGAGCAAGAAGCGTCGCAGCGCGAGCGCGAGCTGATGCCGGACGACGTGATCGACTTCCAGGTGCAGGACGCGTCGGCGGTGCTGACCGCCGCGCTCGAGCAGACGCGCGACGGCCTGCCTGCCCTCGAGGAGAAGCTGGGCAAGGTCGCCACGGCGCTCCAGTGCGGCGCGCGCCAGGAGGCGTTCTCGCTGTTCGGCGAGTGCCTGACGCATTGGCGCCAGGTGATTCATCTGCTCCAGGCAACGCAGGCGTGCCTTGGCTACGACCCCGGAGAGGTCGAGGTCGAGGGCCGCACGATCAGGAACATCAACGAGGATCTGCTCACCGCCCTCCAGGAGACCAAGCGAGCCATGGAGCAGGGCGATCTCGTCGCACTGAGCGATCTGCTCGAATACGAGTTGATCGCCAAGCTGCGCGAGGAGCGAGCACTCCTCGAGCAACTCATCGGCATGGTGCCCTGAGCCATCCTGTCCACCCGCGGGAGCGGGCAACGTGGGTATCTTCGAGCGAAACATCGACGTGCTTTGGCGACGCCAGCCCGAGCTGGCCGAGCGCGTGAGCGCGTGCTCGGTCGGGCCGTCGCTCGTCGTGCGCGAATCGAAGAGCGGGCCGCCGACGCTGGCCGTTGTCGTGCCTGGCCAGGGCCCCAGGCTGCTCCACAGCGCCCAGGACCCGGTTGAGGAAGCCCGGCGGCTGGCCGCCAAGTACGACGAGGCCAGAACCGAGAACGTCGTCGCGCTCGGCCTGGGGCTGGGCTACCACGTGCTCGAGTACCTCAAGCGGGACCACGACCGCGACTTCATGCTCGTCGTCGAGCCCGACCTCGAGCGCTTCCGCTGCTGCCTCGAGCAGGTCGATTTCTCGACGGCGATCGAGGCGCACAACATCTTCTTCGCCGCGGGCCTCGCGCCGCTCGACGTGTTCAAGATGGTCCGCGCCGAGGAGTGCTCGCTTGTGCGCAACGGGCTGAAGGCCATCAAACACCCGCCGTCGATCGCGCTTGACCCGGTGTACTACCACGAGCTGATCCAGCGTCTCCAGGATGCCATCACCTACGCGCTGGTGAACAACAACTCGCGTGACAAGAGCTGGCGCCACTACGCGCGCAACATGGCGCGCAACGTGCCGGCCGCCATGGGCCTGCCGGGCGTCAACGGCTTGTTCGGTGCGTTCGACGGTGTGCCGGCCATCGTTGTGTCGGCCGGGCCATCGCTCGGCAAGAACGTGCGCGAGCTCGCCCACGCCAAGGGCCGGGCGGTCATCATCGCCGTCGACACGGCGATCCACGTGCTGCTCGACCACGGCGTGGCGCCCGACCTGGTGGTGAGCATCGACTTCTCGTCGAACAACATGCGCTACTTCGGCGGGATCGACACGATGGCGCTGCGGCTCGTGGTCGACTCGGAGATCTACCCGCCCATCCTCGACGCGTTCGAAGGCACGCGCTTCTACGCCGAGATCACGAACAAGTCGGCCTCGCGCTGGTTCTCGCAGACGGTGGGCGCGCGCGGCGGCTTCGACAAGGGCCTGTCGGTGGCGCACACGGCGTTTCTGCTGGCGCTCGAGATGGGCTGCCGGCCCGTGGCGCTCGTCGGGCAGGACCTTGCCTACACGGGCGACATGTCGCACGTCAAAGGCGCGGCGATGAGCCGCGTCGAGGCGGGCGGCACCGACACCGGCAACGTGATCGTCGTGCCCGACATCTTCGGGCGGCCGGTCAACAGCCATGCCTCGATGGTCGTCTTCCTCAAGCATTTCGAGGAGCTGTTGCACGATCGGGCGGCCCGCCTGCCTGACGGCTGCATCGACGCGACCGAGGGCGGCGCGCGAATCGCCGGCACGCGGCCGATGACGCTTAAGGAATTCATCGCGCGCACGTGCGTGCGGCACGTCGATATCGACGGCGTTCTCGATGCGGCCGCATCGGCCGCCACACCGACGAGCGGCAAGCACGCGCTGGGCCGGGTCGAGTCGATGCGGCGCGAGCTCAGAGCGGTCGTGCGAGACGCGACGGCCTGCCGCTCGACGCTGCGGACGATCCTCAACGAGGTCGGCAAGGGCCGCTGCGACGCGGCGCGCATCCGGCGCCTGCAAACGCGATACGCACGTGAGGCCGCCGCGCTCGAGTCCCACACGGAGGCGTTCGAGCTGCTGGCCGACGCGCTCACGCGCGCCATGACGATCATGCGCGATCGGCGTCTCGCGAGCCCATCGATGGTTGGGCGGCTCGATGTCCAGGGGCAGGCGGAGGCGGTGAGACAGTTTGTGACGGTGGTGGACGATGTCATCGAGGCAGCCGAATTCTGGATCGGCCTGCTGCGGGAGGTCACCGCGGGCATCGCGGCGCGTGAAGGCGCCGTTGTGGCCGGGTCGTCCGCGAGCGAGGGATTGGGCGTTACGGGGCAGAATAGGTAGCGACGGGACAATGAGGATTGGTGACAAGCAGTTGCGGTTCTTCCGGCCGAGCGCGGCGTTCCGCGAGCTCGTGCTGCTGTACGGCATCCACCAGCAGTCCAACACGACGCAGTCGCGGCTGGCCAAGCTGGCCGGCATCGTTCCGGCGATGGTGAACAACTACATCAAGGGGTTCGTCAAGGCCGGTCACGTCGCCGTTCGAGGCCGGACAAACCGCAACATGAGCTATCACCTGACCGAAGCGGGTGACGCGCGGCTCTCCGAGCTGTTTCGCAAGTACCTCAATGAGACTGTGGGACTGTATATCCACGCAAAGGACGAGATCCGCCGCCAGCTTCAGGTCATCTACGACGAGGGGTTCCGGCGGGTCGTCTTCTATGGCGCGGCCGAGACAGGCGAGATCGCCGTCGCGGTCGGCCACGAAATCGGGTTCGACGTTGCCGGGATCGTCGATAGCGATCCGCGCAAGCACGGCCGGTCGATCAACGGCCTTCTCGTCGAGCCGCCCGAGGTTATTTCAGCACTACACCCCGAGGTCGTCGTCATCTCCTCGTTCGGCTACCAGAACCAGATCCGGCAGCGAGTGGGATCGATTTCGGATCGTGTCGAGGTGCGCGCGATTTAGCTCGTCTCATCGCGATCGGCCCTCGGTCGAACGAGACAACGGCCCTGTACGCAGCGAAGTGGTGGATGGTGACCATGCCCGTATGGGCGGCCGAGGCACGGTACTCGGCACCGGATGAGAAGCCAATGGACCGTGTGGCCATAGTCAAAAGAACAAACGGGATCCGAGATGCCGTCGCGCAAGCCGTCGGCCTCGTCGGAGGCGTCCGGCGCTTCGTCAGGCCCGGCGCGAAAGTCCTGATCAAGCCGAACCTGTGCATCGACAAGGACTGGCGCTCGGGCGCGACGACGAACCCGGCCGTCGTCGAGGCACTGGTCCACATCGCACGCGAGGCCGGCGCAGGCGACATTGTCGTGGCCGATGGCACGACTGTGGGCCTCTCGACCACTCGGGTTTTCCAGGTGACCGGCTACGACGTGATGGCGCGCCGATGCGGTGCGCGTCTCGTCGATCTGAATGAGGACACGACCGAGCGGATCGATATTATCGAGCCCGAGTCGCTGCGCAACATCCAGGTCGCGCGCGAGGTGCTCACGAGCGACGTGATCATCAACGTGCCGCTGCTCAAGACGCACGTGCACACGACTGTCTCGATCAGCCTCAAGAACATGAAAGGCGTGATCTCGCCGCGCACGAAGCGCAAGTCGCACCTCGTCGGGCTCGAAGGCGCCATCATCGACGTGAACCGCCACGTCCCCGTGGACTTGATCGTTGTCGATGGCATCATGGGACACGAGGGGCTTGGGCCGCAGAGCGGCACCGCGAAACCGATGGATCTCGTGCTCGCAGGGACGCGGCGCGCGACGGTCGACGCCGTGGCTACGCGCGTGATGGGGTTCGAGCCGTACGACATCCGACACATTAGGGCGGCGTCGGAACACGGCCTCGGCGAGATCGAGCCGGGCCGCATTGAGGTAGTCGGCGAGCGGATCGCCGACGTGCGCACCGACTTCGAGTCGCCGTTCGACGCGCTGGCGGGCGGCCGTTATGAGGGCGTGAACATCCTATGCCGCGACGCGTGCAGCGACTGCCTCGGCGGGCTCATGATGGCCCTCAAACGCATGGATGAGGACGGGAGCCTCGACCTGCTGCGCAGCCGGTTCTCGAACCTGAACATCTCGCTGGGGCAGAACGATGATTTCGCGAACCGCAACGGCGGCGACGAGAAGTGGGTCTGCGTCGGCCGGTGCCAACGAGCCAAGCGTGACGGCCATCTGTATGTGCCGGGCTGCCCGCCACCGGGATTCGTGATCCGCGACATGCTGCGCAAGCTCGTTGGGCTCGACAGCCTGTTCTCGTCCGAAGAGTTCCTCGTCCAGGAAGAATACATCGTGCGGCTCGAGCGCGAGGAGCGCGCGGGCGTCCTGGCGGCCGACCCGCACGTGAATGCGAAGTGAGCATGTCAGCTACCATCGAGGCAACCGCGCGCGTCAGCACGCCGCCGATTCCCCGCCCGGTCCTGACCGAGCGCTGGCACGTGGGTGACGGCACCTTCCTTGGGCCGAGCTGTGTCACCCCGCTGGACGACGGGCTCATGCTCGTCGTCGACGAGTGTCAGTACAGCCTCGCGCTGCTTGACGATCGCGGCGCGCTCGTGCGGCGCATCGGGCTGGAAGGCTCTGGGCCGGGCATGTTCCGATACCCGACGCACGCGGTCTCGGACGGTGCGGGCGGCTTCT
>Ga0315545_1001496_pt1 | contig 22609 bp, 15 predicted proteins | sample SalMarSW160210MG_FD_203096 | JGI IMG/M metagenome (GOLD analysis project Ga0315545, IMG submission 203096) | Salt marsh sediment microbial communities from the Plum Island Ecosystem LTER, Massachusetts, United States - Salt Marsh Sediment SW1602-10 ...
AATTTTGTGTTTATGGGATACTTTAAGGCGTCTTCTCCAAAAAATACTGACCCATCGCCATCGAAAACCCCTCTTATAAAATCAGCTGTATAAGTCTCAGGTATGGGGGGAAATTTAACCGTTAAGCTCTTCCTGGGGCCTATCCCTAATTTGACCAAATCGTTGACTAACCTTTCTCTTGCAAAACGAAAGTGATATAATCCGGGCTGATGTTTAGAGGAGGTTATCGGATGGTCGGATTTCATGGCTATTTTGACTTTTTCTAATACCTCCCTGTCATTCATGCTAAGCGAGATCGTGCCTAGATCAGTAACACATCCATCAGTAATAATCAAACCTAAAACATAAGCCATTTCTGTAGACCAGCTACTAAAGAATCTCTCATTTATTTGAAAATATTGCTGCGGGACCTTACCTTGTTTTTGAGCTTCTAACCTTGCCAGAGGTTTAGAACGTGGTTCTATGCGCAACTTCCTGAGTCTTTTATATATAGCAACTCTTGACACTCCATATAAGATAGCTATATCCTCAAGGGACTTTTTCTGCCCCCAATACAACCCAAACAGGATTTCTTCGTTTAAATTAGCAAGTTTGGCCATACTAAGACGTTAGGGAGGATTAAGCGGAGCTCTAGAGCTCTAGATGTAGGTATTTATCAACTTGATGAGCTCCAGGGCATCGTAGGGCTTTATGAGGTAATCCGTGGCCCCGGCATCCATCAGTTTCATCATCGATGAGGTCTCCCGCGCCACGGTCGAAACGATCACGGGCAGCTCCCCGAACCTCAGGTCCTTGCGGATCATCTGGAGCAGCTTCTCCCCGCCCATTTTCGGCATGGCCAGGTCAAGGACCACAAGATCCAGGGGCTGGGCCTTGATGATCTCCCAGGCCTCCTCCCCATCCCGGGCTATGGCGACCTTGAACTCCTTCTGCCGTTCCAGCCTGGATTTCAGCGAAAAGAGGACGTCCTCTTCGTCATCGACAATGAGAATTTTCCTCATTCACACCACACTTTTGAGTGGTCTATTATCTGCGTCGTCCGCCACGACCGCCACCACCGCCGTCGTCGCCGCCACCGCCGCCCCGGTTACCGCCCTTGCCGGGCTTGCCAGGGTTCCGAGCGTCCTAAGAACCTTTTTTACCCGCTTTGTCCCCTATTACCCCACGGCCGCGGTCACGCTTGTTTTCGCACCGGTCGGCGATATCCTCGCGCCGGTCCCGCTTATCTTCGACGGCGGTCCACGCGGTCCTCGCGCCTGTCCCGCTTATCTTCGCGCCTGTCCCATTTATCCTCGCGCCGGTCGCGAACGTCCTCTTTTCTGTCACGCAGGTCCTCGGCCCTATCCCACTTGTCTTCCGCCCGGTCGCGTCTGTCTTCGGCCTTATCCCGCTTCCAGGCCTCGGAGCCAACGGGATAATTATGGGTGGCATCCCAGCGGTCCTCGCGCCGGTCAGCTATATCCTCGCGCCGGTCAACTATATCCTCGCGGCGGTCGGCAACGTCCTCGCGCCGGTCACGCTTGTCCTCGCGCCGGTCCCGCCGGTCTTCGCGGCGGTCAACAATATCCTCGCGACGGTCGCGCCGGTCTTCCAGCCGATCCCGCAGCCGTGGGGTGACGCGCGGCGGAGGCGGCTGATATCCGCCCTCACCGGCCAAAGGAGCATATCCCTCTCCCTGACCCTCTTCTGGTGGCGGCGGCAACGGCGGCTTGGGCGGACGCGGTCCGCGGGGACCTTCCCCCATCCTCCCCTGTCTGACCTGTTGCGCGTTTCCGGTCACCTCTTGACGCGCAGCTCTTAACGCCTCCTGGTCCTGCTGTTTCTGAGCGACGTTCGCCTGGTGCATGGCATGCAGCTGTTCGCGCAGCCGGGCCGCCGTCTCCTTATCGCCCGCCTGCATGGCCTCGTGGATCTGATCGCGCAGGCCCTTCTCCGCCTGGATGGCCGCCTGGGCGTTCTCGCGGATCCCTGCCTTCGTCTCCTGAAGCGCCTCTTTATCGGCCTGCATCTCTGCGCGCCAATCCGTCTGTTCCCCGGTGTCCTCTTCCTGGGCGCGGACGATACCGGGTGCCATCAATAAAAAGACCGCCAAAACAACGACCGCTCTTCTCATGCCTCCCCCTTGCCTGCGCTAACCTTCCCGTAAAGGATAACTTTCCTGTGACGGGAGCCCGGACCTTCTCCGGGCACCTGCCGGATAAAAAGGTCTGGTCTCGAAGTTCCACTTACCAACAATGACTCTATTGTACAAAAAAGCGGTCAAAAGGAAAAGGAATTTTGTGGAGCGACCGGACGTCGATCCTGTCAGACGTCGGCCCGGACGGTCGGCTTGTGACGGACCTTCAGGGCCAGGTCGTCGAAGATGGCGTAGAGACAAGGTATCACGATGAGGGTCAGGCCGGTGGCGAAGAAAAGCCCCCAGGCGATGGCCAGGGCCATGGGCTTTAAGAAGGGGTCACTGCCGCCGATGCCGTAGGCGACCGTGCTCAGGCCCGCGATCGTCGTGATGGTGGTCAAGAGGACAGGCCGCAGCCTGATCCGGCCCGCCTCCAGGATGGACCGGCGGCGCTCCACCCCCTTGCGTCGCAGGTTATTGATGAAGTCCACGAAGACGATGGAGTCGTTGACGACGACGCCGGTCAGGCCGACGATCCCCAAGATGGCGAAGAAGCTGATCGGCTCGCCATGCAGGAGAAACGCGATGACGACACCGATCATGCCGAAGGGGATCGTCGTCATGACGATGAACGGCTGGACGAGCGAGTTGAACTGCGTGGCCAGGATCAAGAAGATCAATAAGAAAGCGATGCCGAACGCCACGAGCAGGCTGTGTAAGGATTTCATGGTCTCCTCCTGCTCTCCGCCGAAACGCAAGGAGTATCCGGGATGTTCCTGAGAGATCCCTTTGAACTTCTCCGCCAGGAGTTCATTGGCCCTGGTGGACGTGATGTTCTTGTTGTCCACCTCGCCGTTGACCGAGACGTAACGCTTGCCGTCCAAGTGGGTGATCGACTTGAGCCCCTGGTACTTTTCGATCCGGGCGATCTTGTTGAGCGGGACGAGGTCGCCGTACGTATTGGCGATGACAAGGTTCTTGAAGATACGCAGGGTATCCCTCTCCTCTTTGGGCAGACGCACGAGGACCTCGATCTCGTCTTCGGCCTTGGTGGGCTTGATGGTGGTGGCGATGCCGCCGTCCACGGCCGTGCGCAGGGAGGCCGCGACCTGCTGCATCGTCAGGAAGGCCTGGGCGGCCCTCTGCGCGTCCACGACCACATGGAACTCCTCGATGCCCATCTTGTAGCTGTCCGAGACATCGGCGACACCCTTCAGCGACTTCAAATAAGTCGCCATCTCGTCCTTGATCGCGTTGATGGTCGCGTACTCTTCCCCGCGGATACGCACGTCGATGGCGCTGCCCACCGGCGGCCCTTCTCTATGCTTCCTGAAATACAACTTATCGAGACCCGGTATCTCCTTATGGAGCTCTTCGAGGCCGGGTCTCAGACCTTCGATGATATCATCGGCGCTCTTCCTGCGGCCTTGACTTGGGGTGAGGTACACCGTGATCTGGGCGACGTTCGAACCGCTCTGCGCCGAAGGGTCAAACCCCCTTTCTTCCGACATGCCGCCCACCGTCGTCTCGTAGGTATCCAGATACTCCCGCGGGATCCGGGCCACGAACGTCTCGACCGGCGCCACCATCTCTTTCATCTTTTCAAGAGATACGCCCGCCGGCGCCTCGGCCCGCACGAAAAACTGTTCCACCCCGCGGCCGCTGAAGAGGATAAAAGGCATGAAAAATCTCGCGATGATGACGCAGACGATGAACAAGAGGACGATCCCCCCCAGTACCTTATAGCGGTGTTCCAGGGCCCTGTTGAGGAGCCCTAGATAACCGTTCAACACCCGTCGGTACCACGGTTTTTCGCTGCGGCCGCCGTTGCCGGTCTCCCTGTGGATCGGCTTGCAGAAGGCCGCCAGGTGGCTCGGCAGGATCACGAAGGCCTCGATGACGGACGCGCCGAGCGCAATGATCACCACCGACGGCACCGCCTTCATGAACCGGCCCAGGAGGCCGGTCATGAACAACAACGGGCTGAACGCGGCGATCGTCGTCAGGACCGTGGAGGTCACCGGCGCGATGACCTCGCTCGCCCCCTTGACGGCCGCCTCGCGCGGCGGCATCCCCTCCTCGATGTGCCGATAGACGTTCTCGGAGATGATGATCCCGTCATCGACCAGCATCCCCAAGACCACGATGAGGCCGAACATCGAAACCATATTGATACTCATCCCCAGAAGGTTCATGGCGTAGAAGGTCGTCAACAGCGCGATGGGAATACCCAGCGACGTCATGATCGCGGGGATCGGATGTAAAAAGAGAAACAGCGTCGCAACGACAAAGATCACGGCGATGAAGCCGTTGTTCTTCAGGACGTTGAGCCGGCGCTCGATGTAATAGGACAGGTCGTAAAAGGTGGCGGTCTTGATCTCGGCGGGCGCCTTCTTCTTGAAATTGCCGATCACCCGATGGACCCGGCTCACGATCTTGATGGCGTCGCCCGTCTCGCGCTTGATCACGACCAGCGTGATCGCCCGCGTCCCCTCGACCCGCGAGGTCTCGGTCTCGTCTTCAAAGGCGTGGCGCACGAACGCGACATCCTTGATCCTGAGGGCGTTGCCGGCGTCATTGGCGCGGATGATGGTTGTGCCGATCTCCTCGGCCGTCCGGAATTCGCCGGAGGTCCTGACCATGAACTCCTCGCCCGAAGAACGGATCTTGCCGGCCGGGACGGTGACGTTCTGCCGGCGCAGCGCCGCCATCATCTCGTCGAACGAAACGTGGGCATCCTTCATCTTGGCCAGACTCGGCTCGACCCAGAACTGCTCGTCGCGCCACCCCTGGCGCTTGACCGAAGCCACGCCGTCCACATCCTCGAGATCCTCCTTCAACTCATCCGCCCAGTGTCGAAGCGTAAACTCATCCACCCGGCCGCTCACCGCCGCCTTAATGATAGGGATCATCTTCGAATTGATCTCGGTGACAAGAGGCTTGTCCTGCACCCCCTCCGGAAGGTCCACGATGCGGTCCACGGCTTTCTGGATATCGTCGACGATCTTATCCTTGTCCGCCGCGTCGTCGTTCATCTCCAGGAAGATGAGAGAACTGCCCTCGGTGGACGACGAATAGATGTCTTTGATGTTGTCCACCTCGCGCAGCTCTTTTTCAAGGGGCGTCGTCACCAACTTTTCCACCTCTTCGGGGCTGGCCCCGCGGTAAAAGGTCGCAACCGTCACCTTGTCAAACGAGACCTCCGGAAAGGCCTCGCGCCGCAGCTGGAACATGGAGACGAGCCCCGCGACGACGAGAAAGACCGACAAGAGGTTCACGAAGAGCGCGTGCTTGACGGAAAAGTCGACCAGCCTCATAAGATATCCTTCCAATAAGCATCCAGGAGGGCGCCTTGCGCCACCCGCAGGTCGATCAGGCTCACCCGGTAATCATACAGGGCACGCACGTGGTTCAGGCGCGCCTGCAAGACGTCCTCCTGATAACGGATGATCACGTCGCTGTCCGAGCGGCCCAGGCGGAAGCGCTTCTCCTCTGCCTCAAGTTTCCTGGTCTGGAGCTCGGCCACCCTCTCCCCTGTCAGGACCTCACCGACGCGCACCTTGACCTGCATGACGAGGTCGTTGATCTCGGTGAAGATCTTTCTCTCCGTCACCTTGAGCTCCAAAAGCGACTTGGCCTGCTCGATCTTGGCGGTGCTGAGTTCCGCCTTGGCCTTGCGGTTTTCAAGGGGCACCGTCAGCGTCACGCCGACATACATCTGCGGGTTGTCTTCCTTCGGGATCCCTTCCCAGGCCTTTTCGTAGGCGCTGTTGAGGCCGTTGCGGGCAAACGAGGCCTCCAGGTCGATCTCCGGCCACAGGCTGTTCGACTTCACCACCACTTCGAGCTTCCTCTTGTCGACCGTGTTCCTGGCCTTCTTGTAATCCCGCCGGTCCCTGATGGCCTGTCTCAGTGCCTCGTCGAGGTCGACCTTTGCGCTCACCAGCGTGATCCTGTCCGACGGCGTGATCTGGACCTGCCGGCCGTCCTGGTTCAAGAGGAAGAGCAGGTGGTTGCGCGCGGCATGCACCGCGTCGACGGCCGCCAGGAGATCGTTCTGCCGCTGGATCACGTTCGCCTGGGCCCCGTAATAATCCGGGTCTTCGATCAGGCCGAAGACGCGCTTCTTCTCATAGACCTCCAAAAGCTCCTGGGCCCTGGCGAGCATCTTGCGCTTGATGGCGAGCTCTTCATTCAGATAGGCGAGCTTCCAGTAGGCCTTCTGGACATCGGCGAGCGCCTCCTCGATGCGGTCGAGCGACGTCCAGTCCGAGTTCTCGATGTCCAATCTCGTGATCTTGATGTTCGTGCGGTCGATGAGGCCGAAAAAGTTCTTGCCCAGGGACTGGTTGAGCGTGATCGTGGCGACCGCCTGGTGGGCGGAGTTGATGCTGACAGAAGACGAGTTCGTGAACGCGCGGCTATGGTCCAGGTCCAGGCTCACGGTGGTGCCGGTGGGAAAAAGCTTGGAGAACCCGATCCCGTAGGTCGTATCGATCGACTTTGTGCCCGCCAGCGCGCTCGCCTTCTTGAACTGGTCATCCTTGTAACTGGCCTGGGCCGTAAAATAGGTATCGAAGATGGAGAGCGCCGCGGGCAGGTCGTTGCGCTTGGCGTAGGCGTCGAAGCGGGCGATCTGGACGTCCAGGCTGTTCTCCAGGGCGAGAGTGGTCACCTCATCCAGAGACAACGCCACCACGTCCGGCGCCCAGGGGCCAAGAGACACCCCCTCCTCGGCCCGCACGGGGACCAGGCACAGCATCCCTGACACCAAAAAAACGGCCAGGATGTTAAGAACGACCCTGCTTGGTGATGCCATCGTGCACCTTCTTGAGTATCTTCTTGAGTATCTTGAGGTAAGACGCCCGTTCTCTTGCGGAGAGGCGTCCAAAGAGCTCACCGATCATGCGGCCGCGGTCCGAACGCAGGGTCCGCACGATCTTCTTGCCCTTGGGCGTGACGGCGATGCGGATCACCCGCCGGTCCTTGGGGTCATAGCGCCGGACGACCATCCCCAGCATGTGCATCCGCTCAACGATCCCCGTTGCCGCCGGCGTGGAGACTCGCAGCTCGGCGGCGATGCCGCTCATCTTGAGCGGCCCCCGGTTCACGATGGAATCCAGGACCAGAAATTGCGGGACCGTGATGTGGCCGCGCATGACCGCGTCCGCCTGAAGCGTGTGCATCTGGCGGATCAAAACCGGCATGATCACCATCATCTCCTCTACGAACGACTTGGTCGCTATCCCCGCCATCATTAACCTCCTGAATAATACTACAGTTTAATAATTAATATCATTAACTATTTACTAAAATAAGTATACAGGTCAATCGGGGAGTTGTCAAGAGGAATCCTTGCAAGACGGGAAAGGTGCCGGAGGAAACGCCGTGGTGCCGGGCGAGACGCCCTGGTGCCGGAGGAAACGCCGTGGTGCCGGGCGAGACGCCCTGGTGCCGGAGGAAACGCCGTGGTGCCGGGCGAGACGCCGAGGGACGGACTAGACGCCGTAGTACTTTTTGATGGTCTGGCGCACGTCGTTGTCCCCGGCCAAAAACACCTTCAGGCGGTTGAACCCGAGGTAGGAACGGATCTCCTCTGTGGCCCGGCCGTTCAAAGGGTCGGCGGTCGCCAGGAAGAGCTGGTCGCCCTCCGACTTCAAGGGCATGAAGCCGCAGGCCGCGGCGAAGTTGCCGGGCACGACGTTCAGGACAGACGGGTCGATGGGGCAGTCCCGGAGGAGCAGGAAGGGAACCCCGATCTGAAGCGAGAGGATGGAAAAGACCCTCTCTTCGGACGCCAGGCCCATGCGCACGAGCGTCGCGCACAGGAAGTCCCTGTTCTTCTTCTGCTCCTCAAGGCCGCGGCTCAGATCGTCCTTGTTGATGAGCCCGTCTTTGACCAGCAATTGACCGATATACGAATCGTTGTTCTGGAGTGCCATCATCATATCTCCCCTCTGCGGTAGAGTGCCAGTGCGGCCCGCACGACCCTTGGATGAAATTGTGACCCGCTGCAGCGCTCCAATTCCATGGCGGCCTGATCGCGCGTCATGGCCCGGCGGTACGGCCGGTCCGTGGTCATGGCGTCGTAGGCATCCGCCACGCCGATGATCGCGGCGATGAGCGGGATCTCTTCCCCTTTCAACCCCTCCGGATATCCCTTTCCGTCAAAGCGTTCGTGGTGATACTTGACGCCCTCAAGCGACGTGTCCAGGTCCTTGATCGGCTCCAGGATCATCGCGCCGATCAGGGAGTGCTCGTTGATCTTCAGCCGTTCCTCCGGCGTCAGGGTGCCGTTCTTGTTCAGGATCTGTTCCGGGACGCCTATTTTGCCGATGTCGTGCAGGAGGCTGGCGATATGCAGCCGCTCCAGGAACTTCGGATCCCAGTGCTCGAGGTCCTGCTCCATCATCCGGCGCGCGATGGCGATGCTGTACTGCGTGACACGGGCCGTATGGCCCCGGGTGTAGTGGTCTTTGGCGTCTATAGCCGCCGACAGGGCCCGGGTCGTCTCAAAGAAGAGACGCCGGTTGCGCTCGATCTCAAGCTGCAGGTCCTCGAAGAGGAACGCGTTTTTCAGGGCCATCGCCACGTCGCTGGCGAGGGCCACGAAGAAATCGATCTCCTCGCGCTTGAAGGCCTTGCGGTTCTTCTTTTCACCCATGAGCAGGACGCCCAAAAGGGTGTCCTGGTGATAACACGGGATCGTGACGACCGCCTCGAAGCTCTTCATCTGGAACTTCACGGCCAGGAGGAGCTTCTCCACCTCTTCCAGGCCCACCCAGAGACTCCTGTCCTTCAACAGCGAATTGATGCGGCTCATCAGGAGGCCGCCGGTGTGGACGAGCGAGGCGTGCGAACGGTCCGCAAAAAACTGAATGATCGGAGAAGACGCATCCAACCGCACCAGGCCGGCCGGGATCTTGGAGCCGACCTTGCCGCCCGTGATCGTCACGATATAGCTGTCCCGGGAGCGTTCGTAGAGCAGGATGCCGGCGTGCTGGACGCGCACCTTGCGGATGATGGTCCGCAGGATCAGTCGGATGAGCGTCTGGGGCTTGTGGACAAGGATCATGTTCCTTGCCGCACGCTCCAGCTCTTTCTTGTAGTTGACTCTCATATCCGCAACGGGTTTGTAGATCCCCCCGCGCATGCGCGGAGAACTCAAAGCGGTTATTAGAATCTTTTGCGGTAGAACAGGCGCACGATGTGCTGCGTGTCCAAGACCGCGAGGGCACCTCCAAAAGGATCGTAGGTCGTCGTCCCCACCGGTGTCAGACCGCCGACGCCAAACATGAAGATCAATTCCGCAGACGGGTCCACGTTGACCCGCGTCTCAAAAAAGATGTTGTGGTGGCCGTGGTAGATCTCCTGGCCCGTCGCGTTGAGCTCGAGCATGTCGATCCAGCGGGCGTAGGTATACTTGAAGAAGAAGGCGAGCCTGCGTAGCGGCCGGTACGCCGCCTCCAGGCCCACGTGGTTCATGTTGTCATCGATCTGCCCGGCCTTCCTGTTAGCATTATACGCGAAATCCAGGTAAAATTCCAAATCTTCCCACGGCCGGTAGCTGAAGCCGTATTTCAGTATGTCAAGGTACTCATACGGCGGCAGGTCAAAGCCCGTCTGGCTGTAGAGAAAGGGGATGGGCTCCCGGTAGACCTTGCCGTCCTCGACCAGGGTCGTGAAGCTGGAGCTGTTGAAGAGGCCCCGGGGGTAGTTGTCGGTGGCGGCCGTCGAATCGTTCGTGCGCTCCCAGACGCTGTGGAAGGAGAAGAACTTGTTGAAGTCGTACTCAAAACCAAGCGAGAGCGTGGCGAGCGACGGGTCCTCCCCGCCCTGGATGGCCGTGTTGACGAGGGGCTTGCCGGTCGTGGTATCGAAGATGAAGGGGTCGAGGCCCGCCGTCGTCACCGGCAGGTCGTGCCGGATGCCCAGGAACTTCGTGCGCAGCCTGTCGTTCACCGGATACGCCAGCTCCAGGCGGGCCACGTTCTCGATGAAGCCGCCGGCAACCGCATCGTGCACGTTGCGGATATCGACGAGGCCCTCGAGCAGCCGCTCCAGGACAAGAAGGCTCCCTTCTGCCCGCAGGCCGATCACGTCCCGGCCCGTGTCGATGCCGTTGCCGATGCCGAAGACCTCGATGTCCTCGAACCGCAGGGGGCTGGATACGCCTGTGTAGAGATACAGCGGGTGCTTGCGGAAGGAGATGTGGCGCGACCAGAACTCGTCGTCGCGCGTCTGGCGGTAGGTCGACAGGGACGGGTCGAACCCGTCCTCCATGCGCACGAGGTTGAAGCGCCACTTAAGGAAACCCTCTTCCTCCCCCTGGCGCCGGACGGCAAAGTAGTCCTGTTCAAAGAGCTCCTCCTGCGGCAGACGGCCGAGCCACGAGAAGAGGTACGCGTTACCGCGCCGGCGCGACACGAAGGTATCGTTGGAGCGGTCAAAATACGAGTCCGAATACGCGACCTCGGCCGTCAACTTGTTGCCGACAACGGGCTCAAAGGCGGAATCGAACGCCACCACGTTGTTCAGGCCGTCCAGCACGTCTTCGTTGTAGCCGAAGTGGCCGGTGTGCGTGAAGCCTATGCTCAGGTTGTAGGCCAGGTCATACGTCGCGCGCACGGCCTCGGCATACGTCTCGAAGTCTCCGTAATCGCCCCAGAGGTTCTTCGGCGAGGCGACCGAGGCGTCGACCTTCAGGTCCGCGTCGTCATAGGCGAAGCGGAACCCGCGCAGGGCCGTCAGCCGCAGGCCGTCTGAGTCGCGCGTGAAGAAGGCGAGCGCATCGTCCCAGTACCCTTTTGCAAAGTCATCCGGGACAGCGCCCGTGTTGAGGTTGCCCGGCCGCCACTCGGCAAGCCACGGGCTCTCCTCCCACCAGGTGTGGTTGTCGGAGAGCCTCAGGGGATCGTCCGTGCCCATGGCCTGGTCCTGATACGCCACGGGATAGACGCGCAGATAATACGGCGCGTTATCATAATCAATCCAAAGCTCGCGCAGGGGCAGGAACTCCCACTGGATCTTCTGGGAGGGAATATTGAAGATATTGAGGAAGGTGGTCGTCGCGGACGTAGCCGTCGTGCGGCCGCCCGCGACCTTGATCTCCGGCAGGGCCATCGCATCGCCATTGGAGAGGGTCGGGACGATCTCGTTGATGGTCTTGCCCGTATTGGACCAGTACTTGAGCTCGAACTCCGCGCTGTCCCCGCCGGCCCCGGTCAGCGTAAAGGTCCGGGTCTTGCCGGTGAAGCTCCAGGGGTCTACCGTGATGTTGGCGTGCGCCTTGAAGTGATCAAGCCCCGCCTCAGCCAGGTTTTTCGTGTCCACGTCCAGGCGTATCCGGCTGTAGACGCCCGGGTCATAGGTATTGTGCTTGGCCTCGCCGAAGAGGATGCGGTAGTTCTTTTCGTTCAGGTCGGCGTTGGCGTCTCTCCAGACAACCTCAGGACCTTTGGAGCGCACGCCCATCGCCACCTGGTACACGCCGCTCACGCCCACGTAATCGCCGATGCCGGGACCGACCTCCGCCTCGACCTTGCCCCCGCCCTGATAGGAAGCCTCACGCTGAGGCAGGCCCGCAAAGGACGGCTCGCGGCCAGCCGGGGCTTCAAAAAATCCAGGACCTTGTGTCTCCCCCCTGCCCAAGGACGCTTCCGCCTCGTCCAGGGCGACCGCGACGAGCTCCCCACGGCTCATTCCAAACTCTTGCTTGATCTTCTCGATATAGACCCGTGCCTCGGCATGTCGGGGATCGACAAGAAGACACTTGTTGAACTCAAGGAGGGCGTCGTCGTAACAGCCCTGGTTGTAATAGTTGAGGCCGATCGAAAAGAGAAACTCCGAAGACGGCGTCGACCAGGCCATCCCCGGAGGCACGAAAAACGTGAAAATGAGGACAAGACAGAAGGTTTTCTTGAGATTCACAACGGCAGGCACCTACTTATTCATCAACCTCTGCAGCACTTCCTTTTCCAGTTCCTCCAGGATCAGTGGCTTGTGGATACAGGCCTCGGCATGAAGGGGCTTCAGGCTATCAAGGATCTCCTGGTCCTCCACGCCGGTCACCATGATCACGGCCATGCTGTTGCCGGACTCGCGCATACGCTTCAACGTCTCGACACCGTCTATGCCGGTCATGCGCACGTCCAGGAGCATCAGATCGGCCCGTTGCCCCTGCAATAGCTCCAAGGCCTCTTCCCCGCTCTCGGCCGTGAGCACATCTATCTTCCTCCGTTTGAAGAAATTCTTCAGGTATTCCCGGACGTCCAGCTCATCATCAACGATCATCAAACGCGCCATAACCCCTCCCCCCACAGGTTCTAACCCGCCGCATATCCCTTTAACCGAGACCTCGCCCCACATAGGTTCGACACACACCTGCTTGAGACCTAATTTCACACAAACTCACCCAAAAATTACAACAAAACTCGTCCTCCCCCAAAACAAAAATTGTGGGAATATATTACCACAATTTTTGTTTAAGTCAATATTTTTATAAGGTTACAACTCTAATTAAAACTTTTTAAAACATTTTCGAAACCGCCTCCTGTCAACCGATTTATAAGAGCAGCGAGTTCCTGAAGCCGCAACTCCTTCTCAAAGTGCTCCTTCCCCTCCCAGCCCTCCATGGTCCTTTCGACCTGGAGCCGCCGCCGCTCAAAGTAAAGCCGCGTCACCTCCGCCAGTATGTCATTTCGCAACTGGACCATGAGCTTCGAACGCGTATCAATGGATGTCTGATGTTCATTATAGATCAAATCGCCCAACTCCCATTCCAGCGACACCCCCCAGTCGCGCGGCCCCACGGCAAAAGATCCGGACGACGAACCGTAAACCGTTTTGTCGTACCCCATGGAGAAATCAGGTAAAAAGGCCCTGATGCTGGCCCTGCGCCGCCAGTCCCTAATCTTTTCGTTGCTCACCTCCGCGTATTCGATTGCCATTCGCTGAACCTCCTCTATGGTCGGTTCGTTCCTGAAGGCCGCAGCGCGAATGTCTGCTGCGGCCATGCCGGCGATTCCTGTCCGCATCAGAGGATCAAAAACATAAATACCTGTCCTGCTCGCATAAACCACATCGGTCCCAAAACCAGTCATGGACCGGCCCTCAAAGACAGGGGCCAGCTGAACCCAATCTTCGCCTTTCCAGACATAGAGCCCGGAGCGTGTCAGACACAGCAATTCTTGCAAGACCGGGTGGATGATGATGTCCCGCACCGAGGCGTAGTCCAGACCGCTCAACGGCAAGGTCCGCCACGTTCTGCCGGCGTCTTGGCTGTGGAAGATGCCAAAGGTCGTGGCAAGACACAATCTTTCCGGTTCTCCCTCCAGGCCCGCTATGACCACGATCGTCCTTTTGTCCTCCGAAGCGTCCTCGTCCTCCGCTGAAGAGGCATCCGACTCATATGCGGGGCTCGCCGCATCAAAGACCTTCTCCCACGACCGTCCCCTGACGGCACTCCGGTAGCCCCCGTCCTGCGCCGCGGCATACCGATAAACCCCATCCTGCGACGCCGCATAGACGACTGATCCCACACCGAGAAGCCGCGCCGGAAGCGACTCATCGAACGGAACCGGTAGCCGGACCCACTCTGCTTCAGCCGGCTGCTGAGAAAACACTCCGGCCCGAGTCGTGACGATGAGAGCGCCGTCTGCGAGCCGTACAACGTCAAAGCACGCCCGCTCATCCGAATCGCTGCGGCTGAACAAGCACCTCGCCTTCAATGAATAGACATTGACGGCAAATAACCCCCTGTCCGTCGCCGCCAGGACCTCCGGTTGCAAAACGCCTGGCCGGATCGCGTTGACTCGACAATTTTCATGGGGCATTCCACGTACGCGACGAAAAGAAACATGCCCCTTCACGTCTTTCGCAAAAAGGCCATCCTCTGTCCCGACAAACAACGCATCCGAATCCATCTGCGAAAAGGCGATCACCGTGAGCTCGCGGCCGTCCAGACCGCGGGTATCCAGGCACTCCTGGGCATAGACTATCCCTGCAGACGCCGCAACGAGCGCGACGCCAAGTAACACCATCCTCCTCATATCCGACTTCCTTTCTTACGTATTACCCCTTCTTACGTATTACCCCTTTGTTGCGCATTACCCCATTCTTGCGTATTACCCTTTTGTTATCTATTTTCCAGTCTTGCTCACCTATTTTTTATCTCGAAGAGTCTCTGTCTAAGCTCTTCGAGTTCATCCACGATCTTCTCAAACTCCGCGTAGTCGCGTGCGACCGGCGGCGTGCTGAAGTGCTTCTGAAGGCGGCGGCGCAGCAACTCGCGGCGCCTCGTTAACTGTTCCAGTTCGTCTTTGTGTATTTGCATGAGAACCATCTTGCCCTCCTTCCCGTAAGACTCAAAGTGAGACTCAAAGGCCAGACCTTTCGGTCTCACCTTTCGGTCTCACATTCCTCAAGACTCAAAGACCTGGTTTCTCAATCTCACTTTTCGACCAGACCGATCTGTCCGGCTTTCTATCTTGCTTTCCGTGTCATTTTTCCGACTTTAGAGGTCTGCCCCTTCTGTCTCGCCTTCCGCTTCCACCAGGGACGCCTCATAGGCCCCAAGGACCGTTTCGGTGATCTGGTCCTTGACGGCCGGCGACAGGACCCGGACCGTCTCATACCACTTTTCGTCCTTGCCCTTCTGCCGCGGCATCGTAACGAAGAGCCCCTTCTGGCCGTTCATCACCCGAAGCCCCTTGACCAACAGCGAATCATTGACCTCGATATCTACGAAGGCCTTGAGGTTCTTATCGGGATCATCAAACCTGTTCATCCTGTTCACCTTAATATCCAACATGCCTTCCTCCTTAAATTTTCACTTTTGAATACAATATTATTCCACTATTGGAATACTCCAGACAAAAAAATATATGAACACCTCCTCCCACCCCTATTTTTTAACCTTGAAGGTTTGCATTACAGATTCCGATTCACGCCGTCAAAGATCGCCTCTGGGGAAACTTCAAAACATCATCAACATATTCTCTACAAAGCCGGCAACCCAAAGATAGTCCTTTTGTAGAATCTTTCTGCAAGTTTTAAGATTTCAACCGCTTCTGTTTGTCTGAATTCTCTGCTCTCGTAAGCGATAAGGTTCTTTTTAACGATTATCCTTTTAAAAATGTTGGCCTCGCGGCCCTCAACATCCGGCGGTAAGCGCAGAAGCAGATCCACCGCCTGCATATGATCCTCACCCGCCGACCTTATCCCCAAATGAAAGGTCAGCAGAGCATCGCAGCAAGATATGGCACAATGGACAGCGTTTAAACCTACTGCTGTCCAGTTTCCCGTATCGCCGGCCTTAAGCATGATCTCGTAGAAGTCCTTTGCCTTCTTAAGAAAGACCTTGTAGTCGTTCTTTTCCACATTGATGATCTTTGATTTTTTAGCTGTCATAGTAAACGTTCCAACCTATCTCCGTAGATAAGATTATGGTGTTTCAGGATGTTTTTGACGACAGCAAGTCCTTTCTTATACTTGGCCTTAAATTCAGATCGGGTATTTACATACGGCGAAAGGGTATTGCCGAATTCTTTGGCTATTCTTTGGTTAAGTTTCTCGAACAAGCGTTCCGCAACGGCCCTGGCCGAGACATTCTCCACAATGACAACAAGGTCTATATCGCTTGTGGACCGCTCCCGGCGGACATTGACGCTGCCGAACAGGGCAACGCTTGTTATATCCTTTTTCGCCCCAGAGGATAAGACATTGCGCTTAATCAAGTTTATGATCGTATCGCGGATCTTATCCTCTTTTTCAAATAAGGGCTTAAGAAGGTTTGACACCAAAAAAGAATTCTCTCTGAGGCTATAGACGTGGGTTTTGCCCATATTGCGTAACGCCAGCACTCCTTCTGCCTGCAAAGCTCTTAATGCCGTATGCGCAGCTGCCGGAGTCACCCCTATCTCCTTGGCTATCTGGCTGCCATTCCAATCTGCGCCTGTTTTACAGAAGAACCGCAGTATCCTTGTCTTTACCTCGGTGTTTAAAATACCATCTAACGGTTTTGTGAACTTCATTATTCCCCCGACCTCCCCAATCGTTTAGTTGACTAAAAACATCTTTAGTAAACTAAACAAAGGATATCACCTGTAAGAAATTATGTCAAGGGCGCTAGGCATGGCCGAGCCCAGGTGGTCGGCGTGGATATAGCGCAGGGTACTCTCCTGCGTTGCCGCATCCGTCCGGACACTGCATATCCTCTGAGAACCCGCGAAGATATACGTCTCGTGGCCTTGAGGTCGCCGTCCTTGATAGCTATCTCAAAGAGCGAGCCGAAGAAAATATACGCTATCCCTATTTTTCCTGGGAAACACTCGCATGTTTCTCGTCGTTCCTTCTCACCAAGGCAGTGTTCATTGTTAAATGGGTTCTTACACCGCAATCAATGCAAAACCACTCATCATTAACTTTTTCCCATTTTGTATCTTCGATAATGTCAATTGTTCCAAAGGAATTTGATCGCTCAGTAAAAGCAATTTTTACCATCGCTACAGATATTTTATTTATACTATCAATGATTTTAAACTTGAGAAGATTCCATCCATTATTGTCTTCACGCATATACTTGCAATAAGTTTCTATTGGTACCGAATCTTGAAAATATTCCGGTCTATATCTATAGGTTCTTTCCCAGTCCTCATTTTTCTCTAATTCGTAATAGGCGGTGATTCTTTCTTTCAGAGATTGTGAAATTCGATTTTCTCCTTCGGAGAAATTTTTCCCACTCCGACAACCGAAGATTATTAGAAAAATAAATACTAAAAAATAATATCTATGTATTAAAATGCTGCGAAATCTATAGAAAAGTTTCTTATGGGTTTTCACTGATATCCAAAGGTCCCCAATTATATTCCGTTACTCGCTTATAGTCCTGATAAAGAATAAGTATCCGAAAATCTGTTCTTACACGAATATTTGGTCCAGTGCTCTTATTTAGTAGTACGTAGGGTGTAGGAACTTGGACATAGTTATAAGTCTTGTTTTCATCTATAAAGCGAACATGAAACTGAGTTGGATCCCCAAAGATATAATCTGGAATCCAATATTCGGCCGTCCACGTTTCTATCATTCGAGATATGACTGTTTTAGTTTGTGGATCTACTCTAGCAGCTATTTCAGCTGATTTGCTGAGTTGGGCTCTCGTGCCTCCTTCGGCATATGCCTTATCAAGCGTTTCTTGCAGGTTCGATATTTTTCTCTGCTGTTCCTGTTTCTCGGCTTCGGTCGGAGACTTTCGGTCCATGGATCTGGCTATTGTCGAGACCGCACACGAGATCCCTGCACTTGCAGCGCCTCTCCAGGCGCCTTCGCCGAATTCACCTCCCAGTATGGATGAAGAAAGACCTCCCACCGCGGCGCCAGCAGCAGCCGATCCCAGAAAACCGAGCAACAAATTGTCGCCGGCCCACGTACCGACACCATAGCCTATGGCACCACCAAGACCGCCTATCAGGGCACCTATGCCTGCATTCCCGCCGGTTATTCCTGCGCTGGCCGCCCCTGATAGAGCCCCTGCGCCGGCATATACTGAAGCAGTTGCGAAGCCGACCTCCCAGCCTGCCGTTATCATGCCGGCTCCGGCAAATAATGCCCCACCTAAAGCACCCGTAAGAGCGCCTAACCCGATGTCGCCGCCCGTAGCGGCTGAAGAGGCAGCGCCTATGATGGCACCAATAACCACAAACCAGAACCAGTGCCCGGTGGGATCGACCAGGTTCAGGGGGTTGTTGCGGCAGTAGGAGTAGCGGTTGAGGGATTGGGGATCGTAGGGGGACTGGACGAGGGTGTCCGCCGTCAGGAAACTCCCCAAGACAGGATCGTAGTACCGCGCCGAGTAGAAGTAGAACCCCGTCTCATCGAGCTCCTTGCCCGTGAACTTGTGGCGGACCAGGTCTGTCCCCTCGTTGCGGGCGAGGGTGCCGTAGGGGGTGTACTCGTAGTGCGCGGCCTGTAATCCGGCCTCATCCGTCACCGCGTTGGCCGAGCCAAGGTGGTCGCTGTGGATGTAGCGCAGGGTGCTCTCCTGCGTCGCCGCATCCGTCCGGACACTACATATCCTCTGAGAACCGGCGAAGACGTGCCGGATCGTGACCTCAGAGCCGGGGGTTGCGGAATCGGTAGTTATCTCAAAGAGCGAGCCGATGTAGAGCGTCTCTGCGGTGCCTGAGCCGGCTGTTGTCGTCTTCTTCACCCGGCCGCCGTCGCCGTCGTAGACAAAGGCAGTCGTGGAGCCGGCTGTCGTTACGCCCATTATACGATTCTCAGCGTCGTAGGTGAAAGTCTTATTTTTGCCGCTCACCCTGTTGCCGTTGGCGTCATATTGATACGCGTAGCCCCCCGCCGAGGTCACGGCGTGCGGCCCGGCAGCCACCCCATAGCCCATCACGCCCACGTCGGACTTATAGGTCATGTTGCCTATCGAGTCATACATGTAGGTGAACGTGGCGTAGCCTCCGGAAGGGCTGGGCACATTCTCTGCGCGGGTCAGGCGGTCCAAGCTGTCATAGGTAAACGTCCGGATGTTGCTCCTGAGGTTGTCCGTCAGGGTCGTGATGTTACCGTTATGATCAAAGAGATAATTCAAATCCTGCAGGGGTCCTCCGTGCCCCTGGCTGAAGATACGGCTCAAGCGCGTATCCTGGCCGTAGCTATAATCCGTGGCGGTCCCGTTACCGAAAGAAATGTGTTTCATCTGGCCCTGGGCGTTATACGTCAGGCCGGAGGCATAAGAGACACCCCCCTGCGCAGCGACTGACTCAAGGAACCCCGAATGCGGGTCGTAGCCGTACTCCACCACGGCGCCGTCCGGATACGTCAGGGCCGTGAGCCGATCCAGGTCGTCGTAGGCGCGCTCAACCATATGGGCCACCCCATCCACGGTCTTGATGGACTTAATCTCCCGGCCAAGCTCATCATAGAAGAAATCCGTCGTGCCTGACGCGTCGGTCACCCGGGAGAGCCGGCCCTTGCTATTCGCCCTGGCGGGGTCGTCATATGTATAGGCGACAGCGATGCCGCTGCCTTCTTTCGCAGTAAGCCGGTTAAGATCGTCGTAGACAAAATCAAACGTCTGCCCCTTAGCGTCCCTCTGTTCGATGAGGTTGCCGACGTTGTCATACTCATACTCCCACACGCCCATGTCAGGGTCGTCCATCTTCACCTTGCGGCCAAGGGTGTCGTACCACATCTGCGCTACGTTACCCTGGTCGTCCGTCAATTTGACAAGATTATCCTGGATGTCATACTCATACGCCGTCGCGTTCACGCCGCCCGGCCCGAACTCCTTGACCTGCACGACGTTGCCGCGCACGTCCTTGCGCGCGCCCTTGCGGTGCCCCATAGGGTCCATCGTCTCCGCGTAGAGAGGCTCGAGGTAGCTTATGTGGCTGGTGGCATCATGCAGGCTGCCCGGGAAGTCCTGGGTCGTCTCGGTCACGCGGCCGCGCAGGTCATACCCATAGCGCACGTACGTGATCTCCGAAGGCGCCGTGCCCGCGTAGTGCGCGCCGGCCTCGCTCTCCACGAGCCCCCGCGCGTTATAGAAGGCCTCGGTGACGACGTCACGGGCGTCCTGTCCGTCCTCGCCCGAAGCAACGCTGCGGTACTTACGGCCCAGGCCGTCCACGTATTGGGTCGCACTCAAGCCCAGCTGTGTCTTCGTAACCGTGTTGAAGTCCGGATAGACGTATGAGGTAACGACCCGGTCGAAGGCATTGCGCACCTCTGTCACACGGCCCAGAGAATCATAGGCCGTCGTGGATGTGCGGTCGTTGGGGTCTGTCGCCGAGACGACTGCGCCGAAACGGGGGTCGTAAACGTAAGAAACGCTGTGCCCCAGGGCATTGGTGATGCGCTCAGGATAGGTATAAAAGGTAGTCTCGTATTCAGTCGTAATGGCGCGCTCAAAGGGGTCGTAGGTAACGATATTGTTACCGAAGGAATCATAGACGTGGCTGACCGTCACGGGCTCGGATCCCGTCTGAAAGGGATGCGTCCCCCAGACTGTCTCCTGTGTCAGGTTGCCGCGCTCATCATAGGCATACTCTGTCCGCGTGACGACGTTGGCCTGGTCATCCTCCAGGGTCGTTTCGATAGGCCGGTTAAAGCCTTCCGTGTAGGCAGGGGCGTATTGCGCGCGCGTCGTGCGCTCGTCCCCCGCAACCGACACGTCCCCTTCCGCCATCACCTGTATCACATTGCCGATATTGTCATAGCTCATCGCCTGCCGGACGCTCAGAGAGGTCTCGTTTTCTTCCCAGACCGTCGTCTCGGTCTGGACGAACATCGGAAAACCCAAGACGTTTGTCTCGGGGCCGGACTTCCTGACCTCATAGGTATTGATCGTTTCGCTGATCTTGCGCTCATTGCCGTCATAGGCGGTCAGCTTCTTGACCTGCCCCTTCAAGGCGCCGTCTTCTTCGGGCCGTCCCTGGTAATACTCCGTCTGGGAGTAATTCCCGGTCACGGGGTCCGTCACCTGCACCCGGCCGAAGCCGCGGAATTCGCGCGCTGCGGAATCATAGTACCCCTCGCTGAACGAAAAGGACTGCTCATACGTCTCCTGGGGCTGGCCCACGGGGAGCGTATCGACGACCCGTATGGCCGAAGCCACCGTGACCGGGAACGGCAGCTCCGGGTTATCCTGGGCGGCGGCGTAGGTATAATCCACCTCTGTATAGCCGCCGATGCCGTTATCGACGCGGTCCATCAGGTCCACGGGTTGGGCGATGGTCAAAAGGGTCGACCACCGGTCAATGCCGTTCTCCTGAAAATTAAAGGCGAGGAGGTCCGCCGCCCCGTCGCCGTTCAAATCCGCCGCCGAGACAAACTCATCGTCCGGCGTGCCGTAGTAACCCAACCACTGGCCTTTCTGCGCGAAACCCTCCCCGGTCGAAACGGCATGGACACACGTCTGCGCCGGCTTACTCCAATACATCACATCCGTCATCCCGTCCCGGTTCGTGTCGCAGAGGACCGGCTCCTGGTTGTTCGCAAAACCGGATATCCAATCGCCGGTATCGACGAACACCCTACCATTGGAAGCCGCGACCTTGAAAGAACCGGATGCCTTCAGGAAAAGACACAGGTCCGTCAGCCCGTCACCGTTAAAATCTCCGGAATACGGCTTGTAGCCGGTGGCCATGCCGGTGGCCCAGACCTGGTCCGCTCCGAGACCGGTCGCCGAACCCAGCGCCACGCGGACTTCGCCCGTGTTCTCGTTATACAGGGCCAGATCCGCATAGCGGTCGGCGTTGAAGTTCCCGATGGAGGGACTCCAGGCGCCTGATGCCTCCGCAAAGTCAAACCATACCTGCGGCGAACCGAAGCCCGACCCCGTGGACTTTGCGACGCGCAACTCTCCGGTCGCGACACTATAGACAGCCGCATCGGCCTTGGCGTCCCCGTCATAGTCGCCGGTCAGATACCGCTCATCCTGTGAGGTGGTCCCGAACCCCGTCGTCCAATCCGAAGCGCTATGGAAGACGCCTTTATCCGATAGGCAGACCTCCCAAGTCCCGTCGGCCGTGTTGAGCTGGCCCAGATCCACCAGGGCGTCGCCGTTAAAATCACCGGAAATGGGCCGGATCAGATTATGGCCTATATTCGGGTCCACGACATCCACCCCGGCCATCATCACCGTCTCCAGACCCAGGCTATCCGTGACGACGGCGGAGATGTTATGGTCGCCGGCATTTTCAAAGGAGGTCTGGAGAGAATAAACGCTGCCGTAATCGCCCGATGCGATGGTGACGTCGTCTTTCTTGATGACAAAGGTCATCGGGTGGCCGTCCGGGTCGCTCGCTTCCAGCGTGACGGTAACGGACTCCTGGGGCGCAAGCGTGTAGGCGCTCAGGGTCATCGTCGCCTCGGGCGCGGCGTTACCTTCTAAGACATGGATGACGGCCGTGCCGGGCGTCGTATCGATGCCGTCGGATACCGTCACCGTCGCCTCATACGTTCCGGCGGAACCGGAACCCGTCAGCCACGTCCCGTCCGTCGCCAGGGGCGCCGAATAATAAAAGGTCAGAGCGTCTGCGTCCGGGTCTGAAGCGATAGGGCTCACGACGACCTTTTGACCTTCCGTGACCGTGGTCTCGGGTATCGCCTGAAGGACAGGCGGCCTGTTCACGTTGGAAACGTTGATGCCCACGTCCTGGCTCACGCTCAGGCCCGTGGCATCGGTCACGGTAACGATAACGATATAGGAGCCCGCGTCGTTATAATCCGTTTGCCAGGAGCCCTCTTCATCGAACGGCGCGCTGAAACTGAACGTAATGGCATCGCCGTCCAGATCGGTCGCCGAGGGCGTGATGCTCACGAGTTCATTCTCGCTGACGGTGACATCCGGGATATGGTCCATCACCGGAGCGTTCGCCTGCCCCAGAACCTGAAGGGTGACGTCGTTGCTGACCAGAAAGTTCGAGCTTGAATCCCAGGCGGTGAAACGCACCTGTTCGGTGCCGGACCACTCTGCCG
>Ga0315545_1001500_pt1 | contig 22588 bp, 24 predicted proteins | sample SalMarSW160210MG_FD_203096 | JGI IMG/M metagenome (GOLD analysis project Ga0315545, IMG submission 203096) | Salt marsh sediment microbial communities from the Plum Island Ecosystem LTER, Massachusetts, United States - Salt Marsh Sediment SW1602-10 ...
TGGCAAACCGGGGAAACAAACGTTCAAAGACTTCCCCCAATCGAGTAAGCTTTACCTCGATGTTAAGCCACGTCCCAACTGCCCCACCGATAAGGAGTGAAAGCAGAAGAACAAGCAGGTTACAAGTTCCAATCGCCAGCTTCACACCTACAACCAGGGTCACCAAGCCGATCACCGCAGTGACAAACCGGCCCATCTGCCCAGGAATCCTCCTCCCGCTGAGAAGGCCGGTCGTGCTCCCAACAAGGATAGCCCCTACGTTGATCCACGTCCCGATCATGTCGCAATCCTATCCTCACCTGGGCCGCTTCACAACCACGCGCGCGCCGTAGATTCCCCAACACGCCGATCAACCACCTACCACGGAGAAGAGAAACGTCAAACCAATCTTCTATGGCATTTTCTCCCAAGGTCAAGAAAGTCGAGCTTGTAAGCCCATAATCTGTAGTTACACGGCCGCAAAACCCCAACGCACACAATGCGTATCTCTACAGACTTTACTGCTTTGTATCAATCTACAACTGTCGAAGCCAGGCTCAAATCACACTACCTGTTCCATGTGCGAAAAGCAAGGAGACATGAGGCCAGTTCATATCCCCTCCCATTTATGCTCCGAAGACTAACCATTACGCTAGCTCAAGCTTCAAGGCCAAGCTAGCACACGGTTTTCATCAATCCAATCGGGTAGGCAGCTTTCTTTCTTCCAGAGCTTCCCTCACCGCACTTTTAGCAAGAATGTCTAACGCATCGTACATCGGAAGATCCACGGCCTCTTCAGTAAAAAGCACTGACAGCTCAGTGCATCCAAGTATTAATCCTTCAATTCCACTTTCTTTAAGCCCATGAATCACGTCGATTACTGTTTCCTTAAAAGGTTGTTTCCTCTTTCCAGCTTTGACCCCATAGATGACGTCCATTACGCGTTGCTGATCACAAGCCTTGGGAGAGATAATCTCAATCCCTCTCTCACTGCATGCCTTGTGATAGAGTCCTATTTGGACCGTGCCATCCGTTGCAAGGAGTCCAACGCGCTTTTCCTTGATAGCATTGGCGGTTTCTCCAATCATGTTAAGAACTGGAATCGTTACGGCTTTTCGAATGCTTTCCAAAAAGTAATGTGCTGAATTACACGGGATGATTATGAAATCTGCTCCCGCTGCTTCCAAAATGCTGGCGGATTTCTTCAGCAAGGGTAGGGGGTCCTTTCCATTGTGCAATATTGCTTGGGTGCGATCGGGAATCTGTGGGTTATTGTCAATGATGATTCTTAGATGATCCTGGTCACTCTTAGCTTGTGTTTTCCCAACGATCCTCTTGAAAAGCTCCACAGTGGCTTCCGGCCCCATTCCACCGAGAATACCAATGATCTTTCTATCCCTGGTCATTTCCATCTTCGCGGCTTGTCTCATTTGTAGCATCTATACGCTTTGTGATAGTATGGCCTGCAAAGCACTAATAAAGTGATCAATATCCGTTCTCTCGATAACCAGCGGCGGCGAGATCCTCAAGGTTGATGGTCCGTACACGGTAAGTAGAATGCCATTATCTCTCAAAGCGTCTTGTATTCTCATTGCCTCGCTGGATGCCGGATCGTTGCTCCCAGGTTTCACAATTTCAATGCCAATGAGTAACCCCTTTCCCCTTACCTCCCCGATGCAATCGAACCTGTTCTTAAGTCTTTTAAGCTCTGCAAGCAGATATTTACCAAGTTCAGTCGCTCTAGCTAACAAATTTTCACGCTCTATGACTTCTATCGTCGCAAGACCACCGGCACAAGCAACCGGGTTCCCCCCTAGAGTGGAAGAGAAATCGCTGTATTCGAAAACATCAGCGATTTCCGGTGTAACGATAAATGCGCCCAAAGGCAGACCGCCACCCAAGGCTTTACCCAAGATAAGAATATCCGGTTCCAGTTTCCAGTGTTCTACCGCAAAGAACATTCCGGTCTTTCCTAGGCAGGTGAGCGTTTCATCTGCCACCATGGCGATGCCACGGCTTCGGCATAACGCTTCCATCTTGGCAAAGTAGCGATCCGGTGGCGTGATTACCCCAACATCTCCCAACAGGGGTTCAAAAATGAACGCAGCAATACTGCCCGTAGTCCCGTATTCCAAATAATCTTCAACATACTTCGCACATGCAATATCACACTCTGGATATTGGTGTTTCAAACTGCATCGGAAGCAATAAGGAGCTGGAAGATGGTGAACCCCGGGTAAGAGAGGGCCTATTCCTTGCTTATCTTGGCTAAAGCCGGTAAGGCTAACAGCCCCCATTGTCCTACCCATGAATCCTTGTTGCAGCGCGAGCAATTCGTATTTTTGCTGGCTTTTTCTCACAAGTCGCATGGCTCCTTCAACCGCTTCGCTTCCGCTATTACAGAAAAATGTTTTTGTCAATCGTCCCGGTGTGAGTGCCGCTAATTTTTCAGCCAGAGCAGCCACGGGTTCAGAATAGTAAAGGTAGTGAGTTGCGTGGACGAGACGAGCCATTTGTTTGTGCATTGCCTCGTTCACGTATTGGGTATATTCGTTATTATATCCGAGGAGAGATACGCCGAAGCCTGCAGTGAAGTCCACATAACCCCTCCCCGACACATCGTAGACGTTTACCCCCTCTGCTCTCTGAACAACGATTGGATGGATAACTGGTTTGAGGATATAGGAATCATATCTTTGTTTAATCTTGTCATTACACATCTTTTCTCCACTTAATTTGTGATATTACTCAGAGCTTAAAATCGTACCGCTCCACAAGCAGGGAGTGAAACGCATCCCAGTCAGGGCCAATTGGGCTTGGGATATGAGGCAGTGTTTGTTCAAGCACGTCCAGATCCTTGAACCCCGCACCTGTTATTACACAAACGACACTATCTCCCTTCAATATCCTTTCATCACTCCGGAGCCTCTTTACCGCGGCCACCGTCGTTGCAGATGTGGCACTAGCGAACAGGCCTTCATGTTTGGCCAAAGCGCTCCTCGCGTCTAGAACTTCTTCATCATCAACAGCCACAGGGAACCCGCCTGAGTCAACCATCGCTCTTAATCCTTTATAGCTTCCTTTCGGAGCGACCGCATGTCGCGCTACAGTTGCTCCCGGTTGAACAGTTTTGATCTGCTGGGACTCCTTTAAATTCGTCTTGGTAAAAGAGCCACCAGCGCTCGATTCCGCCCCGATCATTAACGGCAGCGAATCGATCAGTCCCAAGTTGTAGAAATCCACGAAACCGCTCCAAATGCCATGTAGGGCCAGCCCTTGCCCAACTGGCACGATTACTTTGTCAGGCGCACGCCAACCCAAGTCTTCGCATATCTCGTAGGCAATGGTCTTTGCGCCCTCCTGACTGTAGGGGTCTCCAGTTGGAGAAGGGGTATAGCTGGAGAGAGGATGGCAACTGAATTGGTCGACGCACTTCTTCATAAGCGGATAGCGATGCTCGTATTGCTGCAAGGGTACTGCCTTTCCCCCGAATGCTAGTGTCTGCAAGATAGCCGCTCTGGCCTCGGTGGTAGTCTCAACGCTAATCGCTGACAGGCCATAGCTTGCAGCATACGCAGCAGCTGCCGCTCCCATGTTTCCTCCACCTGCTATGAAGCACCGCGCACCATGTTGCAAAGCGACATTTCCGCCAACACAGGCATACCTATCCTTGAAAGTTCCTGTTGGGTTCCTTGACTCATCCTTTGCATAGAAATTCACAATATCAAGATCTTTCGCTAGATGCTTGCACCTCACCAATGGGGTTCCACCAGCACCCAAGGTTAAAAAAGGGAGGCCCAAGTCGACAGGAAGTAAATCAACATATCTAAGCAATCCTTGGCTTCGATGCTGCTGCAACCTCTGACGAGTCACTGATTGTTTGACTCGGTCAAGGTCATACCTGACAACAAGGTTGGCGGTGAAGTCGACGCTACGGCAAGCAGAGCAACCTTCAAATAGCCTTTCAAGAGGATATTCCTTACCACAGTGCATGCATTGAAGACCGACTACAGGCATATGAAGTTACCTCCTATCTGATACTTGACAGCAGATCGCCTTTCCCGGCCTTTGGGGACGCTTGGCCGGTGGTGACCAACTCGACGATCTGGGACACATCCATTCCGTCGAGACCTAGCTCCTTCACGGCGATGCCCTGCTGCCAATAATCAACCCCATCTACTATGGACCAAGCGGAAATGACGGCCTTTGTCGCACGGCAAGGTATTCCTAGGGCGTCACAAAGCGACGCGATGGGAACTAAGCCATAAGGAACATCCTCTCGGATGTAATCGAATACGTTTGGTAGAACATAACCTTTGTATGCGTTACAGCTCTGGAAAACCTCATAGGTCGTGGCACCGGTGGCACCGTAATACAGCTTAAGACTATCGATTGCGGGACCAAGCTTAAGGCCGAGTTTCGTTGCCAGATTGCGCCTTTCTTCATCCATACAATCCATAACAGCAGCAATCTTGAGCGTAGTCCCTTTATGGTAGAACTCGAAATTCCTCTCTCGCTCCAAACAACCAAGATTAAACAGAGCAATTGGAGTGTGAAAGATCGGGTTAAAACTGTCTAGGTTTGTGTCGAGAACGTTTTCTCCGGGAACCAACTGCGGCAAAGCGCCTTTCAGTCTCTCAGTGACCTCGTTTGTTCTATTGGCCGGAAACGCTGAGACTTTTACCTTTGATTTAATCCCGCTGATCTTCACCTCGGCCGGACCTATAGCTTCGCTTACCAGTGGGAGCAAGGTTGTTTCGGCAATAAGAATATCGTCATGGAGTGTCTGAAGAAGCGGTCTCAAGCGTAGCGATGCCCAGTAGCCAGTAACAACGACGACCAACTGCCCATCTCTCAAGTAGGGTAGGCACGATTCAAAGATACTTTTGTGAGCAAAGGCTCTTAACGTCATCAACACAACATCGGCTTCTGGGACGATTTCCCGAATATCACAAGAAGTTCGGGCAAGGCGCGCCCGGCCTTCAATGACGCCCGAGACCTTTATCGCTCGCTCCCTTAGGATCGTCGCAAACTGTTCCGCATGTAGGGGTGGGTTAAATAGAGCCACGTCAATGCCTTTAAGAGCCAGATAGCTGGCTAAACCCTGACCCGCACTGCCCGCTCCCAAGACGGCAAAACGCATGTTTGTTACCTCCTTTTACTTGCTTATCCCTTGTGAATTGACACGATGCATGCCTTGCTCAAGTATTGAGTGTGGAGACGTTGCAACGGGTGCCAACTTAGAAATTAGTACAAACATTCTCTAGTCCCAGTTGATGCAACACTTTTTTGCTCGGCAATCCATTCTCATTCCACCCGTGGAGCGCATAATTCAGGGAAATAGACTTGTAGTCTATGCACTCTCCCTGGAAGAAGATCTCGCCGCTTATCGGCATCTCCAAGAAATTGATGCATCTGAGAAGCGTGCTTTTGCCAGACCCGCTTGGACCTATGATGGCCATAACTTCACCTGGGGGAATTGACAATGAAACCCCTTTTGAAACCTTGAGCCTCCCAAAACTCTTATGCAAATCATGGACCTCAAGAATTGGTTCAGCACGCACTTACTCCTCCTTAATTCTTGATTTATACCCTACTGCATGCAAGATTATACGGCTTTCCCGTTTCATGCGATCTTTCGTTAGCCTCGATACGAGGCTTAAGAACTCACTCACTGTTGACACAGATGGCAAAATCAGGGCAATTGGCCTCACACAGCTTGCATCCGACGCAGTTTTCCGCCTGGTATACCTCGACCACGGTGTATCCCTTTTTATTTGGTTCTTTAGCCAGCCTCAGGACGTCCTTTGGGCAATAAGAAATACACAAGCCACACCCCTTGCAAATCTCAACTGCCACATGGACCTGATTTGCACCCATTTAAGCTCACACTCCTAGTTTTCGTAGATAGGCCACAATTTCAGCAGGGTTTTTGGCCACATGAGAACCGGCCTTTATCAGCGCGTCGATTTTGCTGCCGGCCGTTTCTCTCTCCCCCTCGATAATGGCACCCGCATGGCCCATCTGGGCGCCTTTAGGGGCTGAACGCCCGACAATGAGCGAGATCACCGGCTTGCTCACGCTCGTCTCAATGAACGCAGCGGCTTCATGTTCCATGGTGCCACCAACCTCCCCGAGTAACACGATGGCCTTTGTTTGTGGATCGTTTTCGAACATCTCCAAGGTGTCCCGTTGGGTAATGTCCCAAAGCGGGCCCCCACCTATCCCGATAATCGTTGATTGCCCGTACCCATTCTCCGTTAGTTGTTTACATACCTCATAGGAGAGAGCGCCGCTTTTCGAAACAACGCCAACAGACCCCTCTTTGAGGACGCGATTGGGGTGAACGCCAACCTTGCATTTCCCGGGCGAAACAAGCCCTGGTGTATCGGGGCCAAGAACCCTGGTACCTTTAGTGAAGGCATAATTCGAGATAGAAAGCGTTTCCTGATCAGAAATTCCAGCTGTCGTCAAGACCAGTAACTTGATATCGTTGTCGATGGCCTCGATGGCTGCGTCCTTGGCAAACCGAGCGGGAACAAAGCACAAAACAACATCAACCTCATGGTTACGACTAGCATCCTCGATGAAGTCATAAACAGGCACCCCATGCAAAGTTGTACCGCCCTTTCCAGGAGTCACACCCGCCACAATGCTTGTGCCATACTCCAACATAATCTTTGCTTGAAACGACCCAACTTTACCAGTAATGCCTTGAATCAAAACCCGCGTGTGCTCATCGATTAGGATCGCCATCAGTCCGCTTCCACCCCATTAACAGCGGCAAGTATCGCCGTAGGGAGATCGTCGTACGTTTCAATACCCACTTCACGAAGCTTCGCCCGTCCGACTTCTTCTTGTGTCCCACACATTCTGACGGTAAGAGGAATCGTCACACGGTGTTCTTTCAGATAGTTCACGATACCCTCGGCCACCTCATCCATTCGCGTCAGACCCCCAATCAAGCTGATCAACAGCACCTTCGCCTTTGGATTCGCCAAGACAACTTCGAGCGCCTGCTGCATGCTCTCCGTGCCAGCAAGCCCGCCCAGTTCGCAGAAGTTCGCTGCTCTTCCCCCTACATCCCGAATGAGGTCAAGTGCCAGCATGCCGGTCCCAGCACCGTCGGATATCAGCGCTACTTCACCCTCCAAAGGCACATAGGTAACTCCATATTCTTCAGCCAGTTGTTGCGCCCGGCTCTTTTCACTTTTTGCTAGCCTGTTCTGCTCCTCTTTGATCTGGTCGAATAGCTCGGGGTGGCGATACGCTGCTTTATCATCTAACAGGATCTTCGCGTCCAACGCGACCAACCCATTCGGTGTAACTGCGAGCGGATTGATTTCTACAAGAGAGGCATTGTAGCCATAGAACACAGCAAACATCTTCTCTACGATACTAGTGAGATCCGCCATGCGGTCCTTCACCGAAAGTTGAGTAGCCAAGTATTGAAGTACATACCTGGGGAGGCCAACGGAAGGGTGCACATACTTCTTAATTATCTTCTCGGGAGAATCGCGCCCGACCGCTTCGATATCCACCCCCCCGGCGCTGCTTGCCATCAGCATCGGCAGTTTGGCAACTTTGTCTATCAGCACGGCGAGATAAAGCTCCCTTTCAACTACGACCTGTTCCTCTGCCAATACAGCTTGAACACGATGGCCTTTGACGGTGGTGTTTAACAGTTCTTCTACTGCTGGTGTTGCCTCACTCGCAGATTCGGCCACCTTGATTGCACCAGCTTTCCTGCGTCCACCCACGGTCGCTTGTGCTTTCAAGATTGTTGGAAAGGCTAAACCTGCCACGTCGGCCACGGAGGTAATTAAAACGCTTTTCGGAATAGGAATCTCATGCTCTGAAAAGATCCTCTTCGCCTGAAACTCAAGCAACCGCATCGATCAAACCTCCACCGAGATTGCTTCCTCTATTGCCAGTTGCTTGCCTCGACTCGCTGCCTTGAGATTAAGTTCAATAAAGCGTTCCGGAACGCTCTCGTGAATCGCCTCCAGTAAAGACTCTTCCGGTATGAAACCAGTTGCTTGACGCAGAAAACCCAACATCACTATGTTGGCGGTAATCTGCTGACCGATCTCCTCGGCAGCTATTTTGGTGACAGGGACTTCGATAATGCGGATGTCCGCCCGATTGGGCCGATCGACGTACCGAGGATCGATCACCAATGTCCCGTCTGATTCCAATCGCGGCAGATACCGATCAAGGGCCGGTTGCGACATGGCTACAAGTAAGTCAACCTTAGCTACCGAAGGGGAGTTGATTGGCTCTTCAGAAAGAATCAATTCGGCTTGGCATTCTCCTCCCCGAGCTTCTGAACCGTAGGATTGTGTTTGGACGGCATTCAGGCCAGCACGGACTGCAGCGGTACCAAAGACCGTGGCTGATAAGACTAACCCTTGGCCGCCAAATCCGCAGAATTGTATATTGAGGCGGTCTTTCTTCATCATTTCCCCTCTCCTTCAACAGTCTCTTCAATAAAGACCGAGCTGCCGTTGAACACGGGTCTCTGGTAATCCACGAAATCGCCCAGGACAAATTTGCCGGCGAGCTCCTCATCAGATAACTTTTTCGCTTCATCACGAGTGACGGAGTTATCTTCGATCCATTGAATCCCCTTCCAAGGGTCGCCGGTGCGAAGAGCCCGACGGCCAAAATTGGTTGGGCATTGGGCCACAAACTCTACCAAGCTAAATCCTTTGTGCTGGAGTGCTTTTACGATTGCATTAGTGCCCTGTCGGCTCCGACTCGTGCTCCACCGGCTGACAAACGTGGCACCCGCTGTTATCACGAGCCTGCACACGTCAAACGGTGGTTCAACATTTCCGTACGGGGTTGTCATAGTACGAAGATTTTGGGGGGTCGTAGGCGCAACCTGCCCCCCGGTCATTGCATAGTTGAGGTTATTCACAACGATCATCACTACATCGAGATTCCTACGTGCCGCTTGAATGAGATGATTCCCGCCTATGGCAGCCGCATCACCATCCCCAGCAAAGATCACCACTTTCAGGTCAGGATTGTGCAACTTCATCCCAGTTGCCCATGGCAACGTGCGCCCATGCACACCATGAAGCGCATCGACGTGTAGATAAACCGGGATCCTGGCCGTGCATCCTACGCCACCGACCGCGACCAGCTTGTCAAAGTCCAATGCCACCTTATCGGCCGCTTGAAGAAAGTAGTTCATTACCTGGGCAGCACCACATCCGGGGCAGAAGAAATGGGGCAGGCTCCCTTTTCGCAGATACTTGGTAAGCGGATTCTTGTTCATCGGGCAACCTCCTTAATCTCTGCAAGGATCTCGCCAGGAGTATGAATCTCACCTCGATTCTTGGTGACCCGCACGGCCTCACAGCGCCCGTCACTGACACGTTCGACCTCTCCTGCATACTTGCCGATGTTCATCTCTACGGTGAGGATTACCGAAACTTTCTCGGCCACTGCTCGGATCTCCTTTTCCGGAACCGGCCAAACAGTTATCAAACGTAACAGCCCTACTTTGATCCCTTCTTTGCGGGCCTGATTAACCGCATCGAGCGCCGGACGGCTTTCACTTCCGTAGGTTACCAAGACAATTCTGGCATCGTCCAAAAAGTGCTCTTCAGTTTCGACAATATCATCCCGGTTTCGGGTGATCTTCCCAATGACCCGATCGTACATGGTCTCAAACACGTCAGGATCCCAGCTGATCCCACCATGCTCGTTATGTGGGTTTAGGGAATGAAGGATCCGATAGCCCGTTCCCAGGTCTGGCAGTGGGGGAGCTGCGTCGGGATCTGCCTTGAATGGCACGAACTCATGGGGAGGGACCGTCGGTTTTGTTCGGTTGATGATCTCAATGTCTTTTTCATCAGGAATGACGAGGTTCTCACGCATCAGAGCGATCGTGGTCTCAGACATCACGATCACGGGCGTGCGGTATTTCTCAGCGAGATTAAACGCCTTGATCATGTGATCGAAGAGTTCTTGCACAGTAGAGGGTGCCAGGACAATGATCTCGTAATCGCCACTGGCAGCCCAGCGCATTTGCATGACGTCGGACTGTGTCGCGTAGTTCTCACCACGACATCGCTGAACATCTACGATGACTAAAGGGAGCTCCGCTGCCACCGCGTAACCGATTCCTTCCAGCATGTAATTGAAGCCGGCGCTCGCCGTAGCCGTCATTGCCTTCGCTCCAGCAAGTGAAGCCCCCGTCACTGCATAGATGGAACACAGCTCGTCTTCGCCTTGGAGAAACTTACCCCCTACTTCAGGCATCCGAGCTGCCATGCGCTCTGAGATCTCGTTTGCGGGGGTTATTGGATACCCTGCGAAGAAATCGCACCCTGCTGCGAGTGCACCTTCGACAACGGCGTAGTTCCCAAGCATGAAGCGTTTCCCCGTTAACACCCTCCCTCTTTTTTTTGCCATGGTTGCCTCCGATCTAGAGTGTTAGCTCTCCTTTCTGTTGGATAAGTTTCCCATCGATTTCTATAGTTGAGTTGCGAATGATTAAATCGATATGGCTCTTTGCTGCCACGTGACCACCGAAGTCGAGATTGTTGCCGATCCCTATGTGGCAGGTACCGTAAGCACCTTCATCCTCCAACATGCTGCCAGTGATCTTTGAACATGGGTTAAGGCCAATCCCCAATTCCGCAACGTTGTAAATGTTAGGGTCGTCCATTTTCTCAAGAACACTTCTGAGAGTATCGGCCTGTGCTCCCCCACTGATCTCAACGACTTTTCCCTCCTTAATCTTCACCCGTATCGGTTCTCGAATTACCCCAAGGGCTGGATGGGGGATACTCCCGTCTACGACCAAGGTCCCTTCGCTGGTTCCCTCGACAGGCCCTACATTGGCCTCGATGTTCGGTGGCCCAGAGATGCTCCCTGGGGTGTGGGAAAAGCCAGGTTCCGCAAAACCTTTACGTTCAGAGATATCCAGACATAGGTCAGTTCCTTCTTTGGTAGTTACTCTTGCTGCGTTGCCCTGTTCGAGCACGTTCGCTACTTGGTCCACGGTTTTTGCAATCGTAAGGAAATCCGCTTCGATGCCTCCGGTTTCCAGCATGCGCTCTTCAAAGTCACCCATGCTGAGGACACGAGCACCGTTCGTCCTCGCTTCCTTGGTCGCGGAAGCATGTGTCATAGAGAATGTCAAGGGCATGAAAATGACATCGGAGACGCTCATCGCACGCGCAATTTGGATCGGTGGTTCCTCCCCATGTGCGCTTCTTGGTGTACAGACAGCAAGGACCACATCGTCTGTAATCCCAAGTGCTACGGTGGCTATCAGCTCTCCCACATTGAGCGTCTTTGTGTCCGTAACGACTAGGACTTTTTCTCCGGGCTCCACACGCGCGCAGTCAACCACAATCTTTTGCGCGCCAGCTAGCTTCTTTGCATCCTCAAGCATTCTTATTCCTCCTATAGAACGACTCCATCCGGTTGAACGCTTCGGATATGAGGTCGGGCTCTGTCGCATAGGAAAGACGAAGGTGCCTTTCCCCACATTCACCAAAAGCACTACCCGGTACGGTCGCTACATGGACTTCCTCCAGCAACTCTTTGGCAAATTCAGCCGAGGGCTTATTTAAGTTGTAGGATGGGAAGCAGTAGAAGGCCCCCGCGGGCTCTATACTGCAATTGAAGAAATCGGACTCGCGGATATGCTTCAACATTAACGCTCGTCTTTCCGCATATCCTTTCACCATCTGTTGAGATGCATTCCGGGACTTCTCGCTGGTAAGCGCTTCAGTCGCGCCGGGTTGAGCAAAGGCGGTGACACAGCTCGCTGAGTGCTGATAGATCTTAATCATCCCCTCCAAAATATCTTTTGGGGCCGTTACATATCCGAGTCTCCATCCTGTCATGGCATGGCTTTTTGAGAAACCATTAACGGTGATAACGTTGTCAAACTCTGAACCCGGGCTATAGTGTTCACCTTCATAAATTAGATATTCATAGATCTCGTCACAGAGCACTAAGGCTCCATTATCCCTTGCTATTTTAACAATGCTGCGAATTGTCGATTTGTCATATACAGCACCGGTGGGGTTGTTTGGCGAATCGATCACTATGATCTTGACCGATTCGTCCATTGCCTTCTCTATGGCCTCGATATCAGGTTGGAAGCCTTCTGCCTCAGAAGTGGCAACTCGTATGACCCCAGCACCCGCTATTCTTGCGGCAGGTTCATAAGAGACCCAAGCCGGGTCGAGTATCATGACCCGGTCCTTCTCCGAAAGCACCGCCTGGAAGGCAAGGAAGATCCCAAATTTACCACCTACTGTTACAATAACATCGTCTACGCCAACATTTATCCCGTTCTCTCGCTTGAACTTCTCGCAGATCGCTTCCCTTAGCTCGTAATCTCCTGCTGTTGGTTCATACTTAGTCTTGCCCATCTTTAAGGCATTACAAGCAGCATTCTTGATGTTATCCGGGGTATCGAAACACGGTTCTCCAACTCCTAGAGATACGATATCTGTGATCCCTTTTTGTTTCATGCCCTTGACAAGATTGTCAACTTCCTCCGTTGCGGAGTGTTCAAGGCTGTCGATCTTCTCTGATAGCCAGCTTACCATTAGGAAATTCCTCCTTTACATGTATTGCCCACTAAGTAGCCTTCCGAAGCCTTTCAGTGAACATCGAAGTTTCAGCGTCCTTAACGCCGCCCACAGACTTGCTTGGTTGCTAGTCACTACGGGTAGATCCAGATCGTTTTCAAGCAATTCGATAATTTCGATTGTCCTAAGGTTGGTACAGCTAATAAAAAGGGGAACGGTGAGCGATTTCGCATGTTGCCTTATCTTATTATAGATGCACTCGGGGGCGAGGCTACCGATCTCCAAATTGCTAATGGGTTGTGAATAGGTAGACTTGATCAGCTCGATCGTCTCCACAACCTTTACATTTACACTTTCAAGCCAAGCAACCGCTTTTGCGTTCGTCTCCTCAGGATAAGGGGTCGCAAGACACACCTCATCAATCCTCAACCGCTTCAACGCATCAATCACAGCAGTCGCGGTGGTGACAACCGGTCTCTCAATCACTTCGCTCAGTTCCTTGGTAAACCGCTGATTCCAGTCTTCCCCTTTCAAGAAACTACCTGAGGTACAACCGTAGAGAATCATGTCAACATTGGCACTGGCTAGCTCCTGTGCGGCTCGCTCGGCATATTGGGACATTCGCAGCAGTTCTTCCTCTGTCTCCATAACCTGCATGACGCGAGCTGTCTGTTGTGTAATGCCTTTTGGTAGCATCCGCGCCAGCTCGCATTCCATTGTAGTATTCGACGATGGTACAATTAATCCTATCCGCCCACGCCATCCATACATTTTGCTACTCCTTATTCTTCGTATCATTCGGTTCGCGAACTTCAAGCTGCGATAGTATATATCATATATCTAACGATCTCAAGCTAGGCAAGGCTGCACCCTCGGAACTGGACCAGCAAGGCAATAGAGAATCCTGTAGCAAAATGGGTCGTTTCTTTGGGAAAATACTAATATTCGTGTGAAGAAAATGATTCATAGTATTCCTCTAGCCAACAAGAATGCGGAAACCGACGTCCATCGATACGGCATCCAGACATACGCAATCTAAACAAAGCAAGCAGGTACCGGGAACAACGGTACCTGCTCACAGCCTTTATCAATATATTCGCTGTCCTACTTTGTCTTACCTCTCATCCCAAGGTGGGAGCGGGAAAACAAGCTCCGCTTCAGCAAACTCCTCCGGCCAGACTACCTTCTGCTGCTCATTCTGCCACTGAATGACCACCACACGTCCCAGGTAGTTCTGACCCGTTTCATCAAACCGAACACCCTGCCATGGAAGCGGAAGCAGATCTCCGGGGATGTCCGTTTCGACTAGTGCCTGCCTGACGGCGTCAGGGTCCGTCGAACCAGCGCGATTGATCGCGTCCACTAGGGTAAGCAGCCCAATAAAGCCCCGAGCGGGCAGATTACCCATTGCTGCAGCCTCGCCATACCGGTCCCCAAGCAAGCCGGTGAATATGCTTGCCATCTTGTTGGTTTCAATAAGTGAGTCGGACCATAGCTGTGTTGCCATCACGCCATTGACATCCGAATCCAGGGACTTCTGAAACTCATAGCGGATATGCCCCGTAGAGTTCGCCACAATGGGAACGGCTACGTCGTACTTCTTGAACGCCTTCTGATAAAGGATTGCATCAGTGATGTACATTGCTGCCCAAATGAGGTCAGGGTTCTCCCTCTTCACACGCAATGCCTCTGCATCGACATCAGTGGCTTCGTGGGGGTAGGCGATATTGACCACAACCTCATAGCCTATCTCAGGGGCCTTCTCCACCAGAAGTTTTGCGGTATCTTGACCGAATAGCGTGTCCTCACACACGATCGCGACTTTACTGAGCCCGTAATTTTCCTTCAAGTACTTGGACATCTCGAGCATCCCTTCGACATGGACGACGTCAGTGGGGGTTGTTCGGAAGAAGTACTTGAATCCACGCTCGGTAAGCGTGGGGGCCGTGGCACTGTCATCAAGGAAGGGAATCCCCATTGCCTCAGCCACTGCACTAGCGGGATCGGTCACGCTGCTGTTGTAGCAACCAATGAGGGCCACACAGTTCTCAAGAGTGAGGAGGCGTTCTGCCTCTCCTTTTCCGACTTCTGGTTTAGCTTCGGTATCGCCAAAGATCATCTGGATCTTTGCACCACCCAAGTTTGGCAGGCCTTCTGACCTAAAGATGTCACCAGGGGAATCAATGTCATAGCTTTCATTCACCAAATCCTGCATAACTTTGAGAGCCTGAACGAACTGAATCCCTGTTACGGAAAGAGGGCCTGTGATCGGGTAAAGTGCCCCTATCCTAATGATTTCCGGTGTATCCCCAGCAAACGCTACTTCCCCCAACACCATTCCCAAAACCGACATTAGCAACAAAACCAACGCAATCTTTCGGAAACTAGCCATCATACACCCTCCTTATCCAACTTGAAGAACCAAGTAGACTGTCCTCACACTAGATCATCACTCCTCGCGCTCAATCACCTCCTTACACAACGTACTTTCAGGGCATACTGCAAAGTGACACTCGCATCTGCCTCTGATATGGTATATAGTATACAACATCCTAGGGGGTTTTTCCACTTAATCATCGGCCTTGTGCTGAAGGTTTTCCCGAGTGCTTCATCGCCACGAGCATGTAAGACTTTCGTGGCTAAATGCTTGTTGTCAATGTCAAGAGTGTTCATTCTCGGCCTGGGCGAAGGCTACCCGCACCGTCGCAACACCTTCCCGGGCAACGCACCGGTATGCTCTCGGTGTCGGATCACGGCCTTTCCATCCACCATTGGGTTCTCCAATGCACCACACAGCAAGCATCTTTGGTATGCTTTCCCAGCTAACCTCCTAGGTAGAGCTTCCTGATGTCTGTATTGGCCAAGATTTTCTGGGGGGATCCTTGCATCCGGTTCTTGCCGTCGACCAAGAGGTACACGTAATCCGATATCTCCAACGCTTGTTTTGCGTTTTGCTCCACGATCATGACAGTAATGTTCTCTTCCTGATTGAGTCGAACGATATAGTCAAAGACCATCTTCCTGACCTTCGGGGCCAATCCCACGCTGGGTTCGTCCAGAAGGAGAAGTTGCGGTTCCAAGAGCAATGCCCGTCCGACCTCCAGCATGCGACGTTCTCCACCGCTCAGCGTTCCCGCATACTTCTTCTCCTTCTCCTTCAACACGGGAAAGAAAGCATATATGAATTCCAGTCGCTTCTTGAACAGATCCTTTCTCGTTTCTATGTACGCCCCCATTTCCAGATTCTCATAGACTGTCATGCTAGGAAAGACACTGCTCTCTTGAAAGACGAACGAGATGCCCTTTTTAAGTATCTGCGGCGGTGTCTTTCCGGTGATATCGTCGCCTTGAAATATCACCTTTCCACGTTTAGGATTCAGAATACCAAAGATTGCCCTCAATGCGGTTGACTTTCCCGCACCATTTGGGCCAATTAGGCTCACTATTTGCTCCTCTTCTACCGTGAACGAAACGTCTTTCAAAACCTCATACGCATATTTCTCGTAGGCGACCCAAAGCCCTTCTGCTTCTAAAACCATCATACCCCTCTCTTATCTTGGCTCATTTTCCGAAGTACGCTTCCAGCACCTGCTCGTTGTTTCGGACCTCTTCCGGAGTTCCTTTTGCTATTAAAGTTCCGTGGTCCAACACGTATATTCTTTGCGCCATATCCATGATTACCTGCATATTATGTTCAATTATAAAGAATGCCATGCCATCGGCATTCATCTCACGGACTCGTGCCTTGATGTCGTTGATAAGCGTAGGGTTAACTCCACCTGTCGGTTCGTCAAGAAGGATTATTTGTGGTTCCTTCATGAGGGCGCAAGCAAGCTCAAGAAGCTTCTGCTGGCCTCCGGACAGGTTCCCTGCTGGCTCACTGATCAACCTCTCAAGTCCAACAAACTCAGCTAGCTCCTTTGCACGCACTACAAGATTATCAGAGAATGCTCTCAGAAGGATGTTGAGCAGCCCTTCATGTTTGTGTTGTGTAGCGAGCAACACGTTCTGCAACACCGAAAGCTCCGGAAAGGCGCGGGGAAGCTGAAAGGTCCTATAAAGCCCCTTTTCACAGATTACCTCCATGCGTTTGTCAGTGATAACCTCATCGTTGAGTCTTACCTCTCCCGCGTCAGCTTTGTAGTATCCAGCAACACAGTTGAAGAGTGTCGTCTTGCCGGACCCATTTGGTCCTATCAACCCCACGATCTCGCCGCTATCTACCCGCATGTCTACGCTGTCGACCGCTACTAAACCACCAAATCGTTTCGTGAGGTTCTCAATGCTCAGTACCGGCATGAGCACCTCCTCTACCTCCTCTTATGGCCTGCCCTATCTTATTGATCAGGGCAACGAGACCGAGGGGTTCAACCATCACAACGAAAATCACTGCCAGGCCAAAGAAGATGTAGTTTAACCCCAGTGCTTGTCCTCCCAGTTGTGCTCTCAGGAACTCCGTAAGAGGGAACACGAAGACCGCACCGAGAACCGGCCCCCAGACCGTTCCTACCCCTCCAACGATTGGAATGATCGCCACTAGGATAGATAGGGACATAATCAGAACCGATTGAGGCGAGATATAGAGGACATATTGGGCGTAAAAGGTTCCCACCAACGCAGTTATGAACGCTGTGAGCGCAAAAGATGCCTGCTTAAGGCGAAAAGCACTTATGCCTCTGCTTCTTGCCGCGATTTCATCTTGGTTTACCGCTTTTGCATAACTGCCGTATTTCGACCGGTCTAGCCGATGTACAAGATATGTTACCAATACCGCCATCATTAAGATGATGTAGTAATAAGGGATCTTGCTTGTCCATTGCATATAGTACCAGGATGACCCTCTTAGGGGAACCGAGAATCCCTGCGCTCCTCCCACAAACTTCCAGTTGGAAAACCAGAGTCGCATAATCTCTCCAATGGCGAGGGTCGCCATGGCGAAGTAGTGACCTTTAAGCTTCAGTACAACCGATCCCAGTGCCAGGGCTACAAGTGCAGCTACAACGCCGCCTACCCACATTCCGATCCAGGGCGTGACGTTTGCGCGCATAACGAGTAGCGTTGATGTGTACGCTCCCAGGGCGAAGAAAACCGCGTTTCCCAATGCTATTTGTCCCACATAGCCACCTGTTAGATTCCAAGCTTGAGCCAGTACGACATACATTAACGTGAAGACCAGAATGTGCCGATAGTATGGTCCCTGAATGATCCGCGGAAGAAACAACAAGAGGATGAGTAAGCCCAAGTACAAAGCCAGGGTAGATCCTTGTTTGTTGAATCTTACACGCTTGTTTAGCATTGTGGTCACTTCCTCCCAAACAGGCCTCGCGGGCGTACTATCAGCACGATGACAAATACCACAAATACTGCGGGCAACTTCATCCACGGGATCGCGTAGACACCCGCTAATGTTGAAAACACGCCTATGATCAGCCCCCCAAGCAATGCTCCATAAATGCTCCCAAACCCACCTAACGCAACGGCGACGAAGGCTAACAAGCCAAATTTGTCGCCAACGGTTGGGTGAACGTAAAGCATCCTGGAGAGCATTGCGCCAGCAACAGCCACAAGGGCCATACTGATACCCCAAGTAAGTGCGTACATCATCTCGATGTTTACCCCCAGCGCTAGCGCCGCTTTTGGATTGTCCGTTGTTGCACGGATACCTTTTCCCACTTTTGTGTAATGGAGGAAAATGTATAGGAATATGAAACCCAGGACACACGCAGCGAACGCAGCAAGCATCGCTTTATCGATGAAAATGCCTGCGTATACAAAGCACCCATTCCAGAACCCAACCTTAATTGTCCGGAACGTCGGCTTGGCCACGAAGAATAAAGTGTAGTTGATCAAGAACTGCAATGCCAGCGTGGTCAGAATCTGGAACAGCATAGGGGACTTCATTATATGAGCAATAATTACCTTATACGTTAAGAATCCCAATACAAAGAGGACCACCGCTGCTATTGGTATCGTAAATACTGGATCGAATCCAAACCAAAGAAAGAAAGCGTAGCAGATATACATTGACAACATGAGGAAGCTGCCATGTGCGAAATTGACCAGTTCCATAATTCCCCAAATTAAGGTAAGACCTACAGCGATGAGTGAATATACGGAACCAACCAAGAGGCCAGTAACGATTGATTGCACTAACACCTGATTAGTTGCCTCCTATCTTGCATGGATTTGGTGCCTATTTTATTGGCTCCAACCTCTTTCCGCCTTGCACATAAGAACTAGAAACCTCCCGGGATGGCCAGAAATCCTAATGTAGAGAGACGTTCTTCTCCCTCATCCCGGGAGGCTATCGCAAGCTAGCTAGTTAGCTAGCCACTTATCGCTCCGGCCACGGTGGCAAATGCCACACAACATCAACCTCTGCTATCTCCCACGGCCAGACGGCCTTAAGCTTCCCGTCGTGCCATTGGGTGATGAGCCCTCTCCCATAGATATTCTGACCATTCTCGTCGAATACCACCGCTTCCCAAGGGAGGGCCAGGTACTCGCTCGAAATGTGCGTTTCCGTTAGAGCCCGCCGAATGGCATCCGGATCTGTAGATCCTGCCCTGTTTATGGCGTCGACTAAGGCCAAGAAGGCAATGAAGGTTCGACCTTGTTCTTCACCCATTCCCTCTTCAACACCCCTGGCCTTGAGGAGTTCGTTGAGCTTCTTCGCCAATGGGATCGACTCCAGCATCGAATCCGACCACAAGTCACGGGTGAGCACGTAATTCGTGTCGGAGCCTAGGCTTTCATAAAAGATCCGGTCGAGATGTCCCGTCCCATTACCAACGATTGGGACCTCAAGGTTATACCTCTTGTAGGCTTTTTGAAACAGAATCGCGTCAGGGTCATACGAGGACATAAAGATCACATCCGCGTCTGAACGCTTTACACGGAGGACTTCGGCATCAACATCAGTCGCTTCATGTGGATAGGCAATGTCGACTACGATTTCAAAGCCATAGTTCGCTGCGTTATCGCGCATCACATTTGCGGCGTCCTGCCCCCACTGAGTATCCTCGCACACAACGGCGATCTTTTGGATGCTTATCCCGTGCTCATCATCCAGATCTTTGAGGAACTGCAAAATCGTCCCCACTAACTGTTCGGCATGAGGGGTTGTCCTGAAGAAGTACTTAAAGCCTCGTGCTGTAAGGGTTGGTGAAGTCGAAGTGCCGTTAATCATCGGAATTCCGTAACGTTCAGCGACATCGCTTTCTGTAAGTGTCACTCCACTGCACTCCGAACCTAGAAGAGCGTGAACTTTGTTCACGGTGATCAAACGTTCAGCCGCCGCTCTTCCTACATCAGGATTTGCCTCGTTATCAGCGTAAATCAACTGAATCTTCGCACCATTCAGGTTTGGCAAACCCTCAGATCGGAAGACGTCTCCTGGAGAGTCGATATCGTAGCTGTTATTGACGAGATCAGCACACAGGTCTGTGACTTCCTTGAGCAGATTACCAATATAGGGCATGGGACCAGTCAATGGCCACATGACGCCAATTTTGACAACATTTTCCTCACCAAATCCCGCTACCCCCCAAAGCAGAAGTAGCACCGCTAATAGCAACAACAGTAAACGCTTCAATTTGTACCTCCTTATTAAAGCTCTTCCAATCCACTCTTTGCAGAAACTACTCGATGCGCTTTCCGAATAAGCTATCACCCCCTTAGTCTTAGAGTTTACCTTCCTCCGCGTTCGTGCACAGCGCCCGAAGGGTGCGTTGTTCAGCTTTGTTGAGGTGATCTTTCACGGCCTTTTCCGCTCTATCGGAGTCCCCGGACAACAAGGCATCAATAATCCTGGCATGCTCCTTGGTAACCTCCCGCACCAATACAATTTCAGATTCTCCCATGCTGGCTTCTGCATAGGAACGAATCCGTAAGGAGTGATTGCTTACAAAAGTAAATACCTCTGCCAGAAGTGAATTCCTAACTCCTTCCCATATAGCGTTATTCAATTGGAGATCGATTTTCATGTACTTCTCGTGCTGCGTCGGGCTTAACTTATCTCTTTGAGAGGCAATTTCACGGATTGCCTCATTATCTGTTTTTAAGGTAGTTAGAAGCGTAGAAAGATGTGGATTGGTAGAAAGACTCGCTGCAACTAACCTCGCGACATGAGGTTCTAATAGTCGGCGAACTTCGTACGTCTCACGAACGTCCTTCTCACTGATGCTGGTTACACTCAGTCGCTTATTGGGTCCCTGCTCTACAAGCCCTTCAGCGCCGAGTTTCACTAGCGCTTCTCGTACCGGTGTCTGGCTAGTACCAAGTTTTGCCGCAAGCTCCTCAATGGACAGAATGCGGCCAGGTAGGAGCTCCGACTGCAGTATTGCGCTTTTGATTGCTTTGTGAGCTTTTTCAGTCAGCGTCTCCCGTAAGATGGGTTTAACCATATCTCTCCTCCAAAAATGCGGCACAGCATATACTTTATACCATATAGTCGCACCACGGTCAAGCTCTCGGCCGTGAATGTATCTTTTTGGGCTCTTTCCACTTTAGCGTGGGCAGCGTAGCATGAACCGATCCATCTGAAGCGCTTCGAGAAGGAGGGTTCATGAAGAACTCGGAGCGTGTAGTAAGTAGGATCGACTACTACACCCCCAAATAGCTGTATCAACTGCTATTGGGCCTCGCCTCTAGGCACCGTGGTATGTGTCGCTGGTGGAGGTGAAAAAAGACGACGAGGAGATCTGGATGTGTCGCCAGGTGCAACATTTTGTTGTCTGGAATGTGGGGAAGAGAGTCCACAGTATGACCGTTCAGCAGAGCGATACTGGCGATATCTAGACACGTGCCAATACCGCAGAGGCCCGTTAAACGGGAGCGGTGTTTGAGAACCTGCTGTTAGTCCATCTTCAGGCTCTTACCGATCTTCTCCTCCCTACCGGTTGGCTCTACTACTGGCGCACCGTCTCCGGGGTTGAGGTAGACTTCGTATTGGAGCGAGGACGCAAGCTCGCGGCCTTTGAGGCGAAGCTTGCGAGGAATCCTCGCTACCGTGATACGAAAGGGCTCGTTAAGTTCCTGGCAGAGCACCCTAACTGCAGCGCCGGCGTCCTCGTCCACTGCGGAGAAGGGGTTCTACGCCTTGGCGAGCGCATCGTAGCCGTGCCCTGGCAGCTATTCGCCACAAGCACCGGCTGAGCTCTCAGCGTGCAACCCGGAACGGCGGGTTCACACTGAGGAGGGCAAAAGAGAAGGTTTGACGCCGCTGAGTCATATAACTCGGGTTTCACCTCGAGGGGGAGAATCCGGTACAATAGGTGAGTAAGCGGGAGAGAATGAGGAAACACCGAATGCAAAGGCGGGAAGATAGTGGGAACTGATTAAATCGTCTATTTGGAGATGAGCTATGAAACGGATTCACGTCACATCCAGGGAAGAAGTGCTGCGCATCTTAGGGGAGGCGCTGCCTGAGCTGCGAGAACGCTATGGGGTGAGGCGTCTGGCACTGTACGGTTCCTTCGCCCATGGCCAACCCGGGCCGGAGAGCGACGTAGATTTGCTGGTGGAGTTAGAGCGACCACTGGGCTTAGCCTTCGTCGATCTCGTGTATGACTTGGAGCGCAAACTTGGCCGCAAGGTGGAATTGCTTACCTTCGACACCTTGAAGTTCAACCAGGAACATCCACGCTACCAAGAGATCGCCCTTAACATTCAGCGGACATTGACCAATGTCGAAACCCCGACGAGATAAACACTATCTAGCGGATATCACCGAGGCGATAGGTCGCATTATCTCCTACACCAAGGATCTCACTTACGAGGAGTTCGTAAACCGCACGATGGTTCAGGATGCAGTCTTGCGCAACCTGCAGGTGATCGGTGAAGCAACCAAGAAGGTCTCACCGTCGCTACGCAATGCCAATTCTGACATACCCTGGCGCGAAATGGCGGCACGCGGGATAAGATCGTTCACGAATACTTCGGTATCAACTACCGGATCGTTTGGGAAGTTGCCCACCGAGACTTGCCGCAAATCCTGCCGCAGCTGGAGGTTATCTTGCAGCAGTTGGCAAATGGGGGAT
>Ga0315545_1001502_pt1 | contig 22584 bp, 22 predicted proteins | sample SalMarSW160210MG_FD_203096 | JGI IMG/M metagenome (GOLD analysis project Ga0315545, IMG submission 203096) | Salt marsh sediment microbial communities from the Plum Island Ecosystem LTER, Massachusetts, United States - Salt Marsh Sediment SW1602-10 ...
TTTTATCGGCAAGAAAATAAAATTTATACCTTTTTCCATTCCATTCCTTATCAACTCCGACTACTTTCATTGCAAGTTTGTGGTGTTTAATTCTCTTTTTACAGTAGATAAGAGTTTTTTTCTCATCCTTTAAGATTTCCTTTAATTTCTCTTTTTCGCTATCATAAATGAGGTGCAATACCTTACCTTCCGGATGTAGTTTACAATGAATTTCGTTTCCCGCTTTGCCTACAAAGCGTTCGTTTTTTATCTCGCAGAGGATATATTCTCCGTTTTTGAGGGTAAACTCAGATTCCATGGGGTATTTTACGCCGTGAAATTTTACAAAATATAACATTAGACTTTTAATAGAAGGTAAAAGATTATCTTTTCCGGTCCTATGTTTGAATAGTAATATCTATAGGCGTTCTTAAGGTAGTTAAAAGAATCCCAGGTCTTGGCAAATGTTATTTCTTTGTTTTTATATTTGTCTTCTATCCGCTTTTGTAAATACTGTAAAAGAAATTCTATTTTCCATTCTTTTTTTAATGCTTCCGACCAGTTTTTTATGCGCGATTTTGGTGAAAGACCAAAAAACAATTCCTCTATTTTTTTCTCCAGGGTTTTTTGGGAATTAATAAATAGGGTTTCCTCTATTCCTCGACCAAAACGGGTTATAGATTTGTCTTGTAAGATTTGTTTCTGTAGTTCAAGGGAAAGAGGGCTAAATCTTATAATCCGGCTTCTGGATATTATTGTATCAGGTAAAATGTGTTTTTCCGGTGTTATTAGAATAAAAATGACATTTTCGGGCGGTTCTTCGAGTATTTTCAAGAATGCATTAAGTCCTTCTTTTGTAATGCGTTCAGATTGAACAATTATTACAATTCGCCACTTGTTCTCCATAGGGGTAATGTATACGTAATCTTGCAGCTTTCTTATCGTATCGATAGAAATACTTCCCTTATTCTGTCTAATGGTGAAATACTCCTTATTCCTTCGCAGGTTTATTATTTCCATTTTTTCATATCCGTCAAATTCCGGAAAGACAATCGCGAGATCAGGGTGAGTGCCTTTAAATGCCCTCCTTTCATCTTTAAGTATTCCCGCAGAAAAATGCAGTGCTGTAGTGAACTTGCCTATCCCGGGTGGCCCATAAAACAGAAAGGAAGAAGGAAATTTCCCTGTTTTAAGTAGCGAGGATAAGATTTGTTTTGGAATTTTTTGTTCTTTTACTTCTTCCATATATTTATAGTTTTATATAATTGAAAGGATTAACCGCTTTGCCGTTTTTTCTTATTTCAAAATGAAGTGAAGGTTTTTTAACAGAACCGGTTTGACCTACCTTACCAATTATATCTCCTGCCTCTACTTCCGTTCCGTTTTCTACGCTAGCGGAGGCGAGGTGACTATATAAGGTGATAAAACCAGTTCCGTGTTCTATTAGGATTAACTTGCCATAACCAAGAAAATTATCACTGTATACGACCTTTCCGGGCGCTACTGCTTCTACGTCTGTTCCCCATGGAACTTCAATGTCTATCCCTCTGTTTATCGTTTCCGTCCCATACCGTTCTTCTTTTTCTTTTCCGAAATACCCGGTTACCATGCCATCTACCGGTAAAGTAAGTATTTTTTCAGAAAAGTATCTGCTGCCGGGAGCGCTTGCTTCTCTGGAAAGGCTTCTTATCAATTTTTCAAGATCTCTCATTGCTTTTTCCATTTCCTGGGACATAGCTACAGCTTTTTTGCTCTCTCCCTCAATTTCATTTAAATATTCGTTTTTCTCATTTTTTGTCTTTTCCAATGCAGTTTCTTGATCTTTTACCTCAAATAATATTTCGTCCAGGGTTTCTGCTTTCTTATCGGTTCTTTCTTTTTGTAATTGAAGGCGTCCCTCTAATCGTTCGATTTCATCGAGAACTCTTTTATCCTGATCGGCAATTATAGAAAGGAATTTTACCCTCTTTACCGCGTCAGAAAAAGAGTAAGAGAGCAGTATAACTTCTATTGGGTGTAGCGGCCCATGTATATATATTTCTTTAATTCTTTCACCTAATACTTCTCTCTTTTCTTGAAGTCGATAATGTATTTCATTCATAAGGAGTTCGATGTTCTTTTTCTCTTCATTTGTTATTTTCCTTTTTCTTCTGAGTACATTGATGAGTTCGGCATTTAAACTTATTTCCTTGTCAAGTTCCTGTATGTTTTTTAAAATATCGGTTTTTTCAAATTTTAACTCCGCTATTTTTTCTTTTTGTTCTTTTAACTGTTGTCTGAGAACTTTTAATCTTTCCTCGGGAGATCGGACTTCGGCAGATATAAGAGTAATTAAAAGTAAAAAACAGATCATAAATTTATCCCAGCAGTTTATTATTAGTTTTAAGCGATTCTTCGGTTATTGTGCTATCTCTTTTAAACATTAATGATATTTTCTTGTTTAACACAAGAAGAATTCCAATAAGAGCAAATAAAAAGTTTTTTCTATTCATAATATCCCAATCTTTTTACTTCCTCTTTTACTTTTCTCCAGTTCTTTTTAACTGCTACCCAGGTGTTCATATATACCTTTCTGCCAATAAGTTCTTCGATGCTTTTTCTTGCTTCACTTACCACTTTTTTTAATTTCTTTCCGCCTTTACCAATTATAATGCCTTTTTGAGATTCTCTCTCTACAAAAATTTTAATATCAATTTTATTATCTTCCATGTTTTCCACTTTAACGGCTACAGAATATGGTATTTCCTGAGAATATTCCTCAAGTATCCGTTCTCTTACAAATTCTTCTATAAAGAAACGCTCAGGACGATCGGACAGGTAATCCTCAGGATAAAGCGGATGCCCTTCGGGCATATATTCCAGCAAGGAAGGTATTATCTTCTCAACATTATCTCCTATTAAGGCAGATATGGGGAAAATCTTATGGAAAGAGTGTATATCGATATCATCTATTATTTTATTTAGATCCTCTTCGGCAATTAAATCTATCTTATTTATAATCATAAAAACCGGTTTGCCGTCTGTTGAAGGTACTTCTATTGTTTCTATATGTGTTCGATGATCAACCATCAGCATAACAACATCTGCGTCATCTATAGCCGTTTTTATCTGGTATTGCATTGCATTTTCCATCTCGTTTCCCGGTTTGAATTGACCGGGAGTATCCACAAAAATAATCTGATTGTCATTTTCGGTCCAAATCCCTGCAATTTTATTCCTTGTTGTCTGAGGTTTTTTTGTAATAATGGAAATATTGCTCCCTACCAGACGATTTATTAACGTAGATTTCCCTACATTAGGTTCTCCAATTATTGAAACATAACCTGTTCTCATATAAGCAAATATATCCCTCTTACTTATAAAGTCAAGGGAAAGTGGAATTTGCGTGTAACTTTGCACATTCAACTATAAAAACAAAATTCCGATTTTATCGCAGAGACACAAAACCACCCAACACCTCAAATTTTAACCACTAGATTACACAAGATTAACACAAGATTTTCAATTTGTCCAAAGTCATGAGCCAAAAATTAGTTAAATTGTTGAATGGTTAAATGGTCAAATTGTAAAACCAGAACCCTAACCCAACAAACCCAATAAACTCTACAAACTCAATAAACTCGATTCCCAAATCCTAAAATTAGGACGCAGATTAAAAAAGGATTAACAGGATTTTTATTTTTTCTGTTACTACTCAACCACTCAACAATTTAACCACTTAACCGATCCGAAGGATCCGTCTAATCATAGCGATAGCTATTTTATATATAGTTCTGATTTCCTTTTTATTTCTTCGGATAAAAAGTGGCTTCCAGAAATGGAATTATATTGCCTTCTTCCGCTTTCGATTTATTTCCTTTACCTCCGATCTTTATCGCAGCGGAAACCAGCTGATATTTCATGGAAGGCCAGGAAAAAACTTCAACTTTCACCACGTATTCTCCCGACTTTACCTTTTTGCCGGTATGATCTTTCAGTTCCCATATATAAATGTAATGTCCAACATCGATGCTTGCTGATGTAATCGCGTCAGTATCCACAAATTTGGAAGATTCCGCCCATTTCTTCAACCAAAGCTGTTTTTCTTTAACGTACCCGCTAAAACCCGATACGTAAAGAGTTTTTACGAATTTACCATTTTTATCCTCGATCCATACCGCTGTTTGCGGAGCCAACGCGTCCTGAAATCCCAGAAGAAAATCCACAACCACAACCGAATTTTTGAACTTATCAGGGTCAACTCTTTTCACCTTTGGACGCATCCCATCGAACACCATCTTTGATGCCTCCGAGGAAGGATAGTCCACAACCACTTTATCCCAGTAGTCCAGAGCTTTTCTCTGGTACGCTATCCCAAGATGATATAAAGCCTCAGCTTTCACAGATTTCTCGGCATCGCTCTCCAGCACCTTGTTCAAATCTTCTATACTCTGTTCGAGTTTTCCCAAAAAGAAAGGCATATACACTCCGGCAGCTCCTCTTGAAAGTCTGAGTTCACCATCCTCCGGCGCGAGAGCAACCGCCTTATCCAGAGCATCCATTGCTCCAAATGCCAATTCTGAACGATATTCCGTGCTCTCATAGATTTTCTCATCATATCCCTTTTCAGCAAGACATCCCAGAGACAAAGCAAGTTGCTTGTAAGCTTCAGCATTTTTTGAATCTATCTCCGTCAATTTCTTAAAAGTATTGACTGCTTCCTCGCAATTCCCTTTCTCTAAATAGGATTTTCCCTCTTTCATAAGAGATTTAGCATCCTTAGAACCCTCTTTAATTATTTCCTTCGATGGTTTACTATCGGTAACAGGAGTCTTCTTAATCATTTTTTTCGCCTCTTCAGCAAAGCTCGAACCGGGAGCAAGCTCAATTACTTTTTTCCAGGCAGAAACAGCCTTTTCGTTTTCTCCCTGTTTCTGATATCCTTCTCCGAGAAAGTTATACACTTGAACAAGTATGTCGTTCGAAACCTTTTTGGGTGATTTTTTATGCGTTTTAATAATAAATTCCTGGTCTTTAATTCCGCCGTTAAGTTTACCAAAAAAGGTGGGAGACTTAATACCCATAATGCCCCGATGTAATCGGGCGATTAAATTAAGAGAGTCGAGCGAAACAGCTTTATCTAAAAGCTCAAAAGATTTCGCAGCCAGCTCCCCTGCCGATGCCATATTATCTGTTTGTCCTGCCTGCATGCCTGTGTAAAGACCTAAATAAGCATAAACACCTGCGCTATCCGGATATTCTTCCAGAGCTTTTTCCATAAGATTTACCGCTTCCGCGACTTTACCGGAATTCTGCAAGCCTTTAGCTTCCTCGATATAATCCTTCAATGGCTTAGCCTGCATAACAATAGAAAAAAACACAACAAATAGCACAAAAAGACACTTTTCTAACATCTTCATCCTTTACCTCCCTTTTTACAATTTTTTAAGATTTATAATTAATTCCTTTATCTTATTTGACGTTATAATACTACAAAATGTTTCAAAAATTTCCACCCAAAGCCACAAAGATAATTAGACAGGATAAAAAAAGGATTATCAGGATTTTATTTGTTTTTTCAACTAAATCCAAAATCCCAACTTTACTAATTCACCAATCCGAAGGATTGCTGATTTTATCCAAACGCGTTTTGGCAGTTGGTTCTTTATCAAAAAACTCTTCAAGTATTTCGCAAACATATTCCTCACAATAAGCACAACTTTCGAGATTTTTCTGTCCTGCGCATTTCCTGATAGGGCAATCCTTACAAGCTGAGAACAATCTGCCTGTTTCTGCCATACAACCATCACAGTCAGTGATATCTTCTAATCTGTACTCCAACCCATAATGCTCTCTAAGAAACTCCAAGATTTCTTTCCTTTTTTCTTTCTGCCTTTCTTTGTCCTTTTCCCTTGTTGCCAAATATATAGGACACGTATAGCAGTCCAGACCACAATAAGCAATCATTTTATTCGTCTTTTTCTTTTTCTGTCATCGGTCGGTTTTATCCCTCAATACAATATTTCACAATGCTTTCGCAATGTATCGCAGTTGTGTTTAAAAAAGGAATACCATATTTGCTTTCAGTTAAAATTAAAGGCAATTCAGTGCAGCCTAAAATTAAGGAATCGATTTTATCATCGTCAATCATTCTTTTTATAATTTTTAACAACTCATTTCTTGTAGAATCTTTAAAAATTCCCAGTTCAATTTCTGCAAATAATCTCTTTTGAATCAAATCTCGTTCGGATTCAGAAGGTGTAATTACAGTTATGCCCTTATCCTGGAGATGCTCTTTATAAAAATCGGATTCCATCGTTAGTTTTGTCCCCATCAATCCAATTCTTTTTACTTTCAGTTTACAAGCGGTATTACATGTTTCCTCGACTATACTCAACATAGGAATCGGAGAGTTTTTCTTAACTTCTTCAAAAACAATATGGGGTGTATTCGAAGCAATAGCAGCAAATTCTGCACCGGCACGGTAAACAGATGTTACTTTTTCCCCTAACCATTCTGCGAATTCTGACCATTTTTTTGAATTTACGAATTCCAGGAGCTTGTTAATGTTAGCACTGTATATAACCATTTCCGGATATGCCAGATCTTTATACTGCGTATTAAACGCCGAGATTATCTCTTTGTAATAATCGACTGTAGATTCCGGTCCCAGTCCGGCAATAATTCCTATTTTCTTCATTTTTTCCTCTCCTTTATTTATATCATAATAAAGATTTTATCGTTTTTGTCAAAGGGTTTTTTGACTTAAGACTCAAGACTAACGACTAAAGACTGGTTAATTTTTCAACCATAGTGATAGCCATTGTACATATAGACCTGACCCCGCTATTTCTCTTTTAGGATGTTCTCTATAAATGGTTTGATTTTAGGGATTCTTTTTTTTATTGTATTCCAGACAAGATTGTGATCGACACCAAAGTAAAAATGAATTAACTTATCCCTCATTCCTGCCATTTCTTTCCAGGGGATTTGAGGGTTTTTGTTTTGAATATCTTTAGGAATATTCTTTGTAGCCTCACCGATTATTTCCAATTTTCTTATTACTGCACTGGACGTCTTATCATCATTTTTGAGGTCTTCAAAACTCATTCCTTCTACAAACTTTTCTATACTGTTAATAGCGGAAAGTATATCTTTTAGATAAATTTGATGATTTCTCATTTAAATGTAAGCTGTTTCTTTTTCTATCGATTCTCTTAGTTCTTCGCGAAGAGCTTCTCTGGGGACTATATCGACTTTACGATTAAGTTTTTCTTCCAGGAAGTCAGAAAGTCCAATAAGATCTAAAAGATCCGCGCTTTCCTCGAATTCAGTTAGCAAATCAATATCACTGTCTTTGTCTTCAGTGTGTTTGACGACTGAACCGAAAAGGCCTATTCTTCTGACTTTATATTTTTCTCTGATTTCCGAATATACTTCTTCAAGTATCTTTATAATTTTACTTTTATTCATTTTTTTATCCCTTAAGCTAAATATACAAAGCTCCTAAAATATTGTCAATAGCAATTATTTGAACAACGTGGGAAAATTCAGATACAAAGAAGATTCTTACTAACCTCTTAACATCCTATATTACCCAAAATTTTTTTTATCAGCTTTTTCAATTCTTTAACTTCAAAAGGTTTTTGGAGGAAAGCGTCTATCCCTTCCATCTCCGACATTTCCTCGCCAAATTTAAAACTTCCCGACATGAGGATAGTCTTAATTCGCGGCTGTGTTTCCCTTATTTTATTTATGAGTTCTATTCCCGAATTTTTCCCCAGGTCAAAATCCGAAATCACTAAATCGAATTTTATCTCATTAGATAAACTCAGGGCTTTTTCAACCGAGTCGGATAAATAAACAGCAAAACGTTTTTTATCCAGAAAACGACCAATCATCTTTAGCACTTCCATTCTATCATCGACGATTAATATTTTCTTCATTTTATTTTCCATTAGTTTCCAATAATTCGCTAACTTCGATACCTAAAGCACGAGCAAGCTTTTTAATATTAAGAAGAGTTACATTTCTCTCCCCCCGTTCGATCATGCCTATATAGTTCCTGTGAAGCGAGGCAATTTCGGCAAGTTTTTCCTGAGAATATCCTCTTTGAAGGCGTAACTCTCTTAATCTTCTGCCGAATTCTTTCAATTCTTCTCTTTTTGCCATAAAGAATAATATATTAAGACACACCAGACGTCTACACACAATGCGTGTGATAGTAAAAACAGCACGCAAAGATAATCTCACACGGAGACACAGAGAAAAAAACAAAATTTGTTGTTTTAAATAAATCCCAACCCCTAAACCTAAAATCCTAAAAACCTATTTGACCATTTTTTAATTTAACCATTTAACTATAGCGGCAGCTATTGTATGTGAAGACCTGACCCCTTTATTTTCTCTCTTGTGCTTTGATCCCGTATTGCGCTTATTTTTTCGACAGCCAAACTGCCATTTCGCCCGTGCCGCGATGCGACCATGCGTAGTATGGTATAGCAGTCAAATCTTTTTTCTCTCCTGATTTATTCAGCGCTTCGCATTTAATCACAACTAAACCATTCAGCAAATCCCGCCGGTATTCGGTTTTAAGCTCGGCATTATCAGGTATCATTAGTTGAAATACTTTTGTATCATTATCAACCCATTCGGCACAGTAAACAATAGGACCGCGAACAAGAGCGACTTTATTTCTATCGTCCTTAACTTTCTCATTTGCCAGTACCCGGCGAACAGGCATGGGCAGGTTGAGTTCGATTATATCCCCTTTTGACCATTTACGAGTAACAACGGCAAATCCTTTATTCGTATCGATATCTACAGGTTCTTCGTTTACTTTTAAAGTTACGTCCTCTTCGTTTGTTTTTAAATATCTATATAGGTCGCTCGATATTACTTTTTCTAAAGCCCATCCCGGAATACGGATGTTAATGGTAAATGTTTTATCCTTTTCCGGATTTACTATAATTTTAACCTTTCCTTCCCAGGGATATTCAGTTTCTTCTGAAACATCTAATTTAATATTTTTCATTTCTACATTAGCTTTGCTAGCGATAAAGAGGTTTATATATAATGAATCGCCCCTGTAGGCATATATATAATTTGGAACTGAGGGAATGAAACGAATAACGTTTGTCGGGCAGCAGGAACAATCAAACCAGGGTTGTCTGGTTAAAGAGCCCTGATTGAATTTAAATTTTCCGTCGGACTCAAGGCAGTTCGGATAAAAAAAGGAATTACCTTCTAATGATACACCGGAAATCATTCCATTATAGAGAGTACGTTCCAGAACATCGATATATTTTGCATCCCCGTGGAGTAAAAACATTCTGTGATTCCAGTAGATGCTACCTATCGCGGCACAGGTTTCATTATAAGAAGTCAGATTGGGCAATTCATAATTATCTCCGAATGATTCCCCTTCATGTCGGGCGCCTATTCCTCCTGTTATATATATTTTTTTAGCAACCACATTTTCCCAGATTTTGTCGACCGCCCTCATATAGGAAGAGTCTTTCATTATTCCGGCAATATCTGTCATACCCGCATACATGTAAACAGCACGTACTGCATGTCCGACAGCTTCGGTCTGCTCTATTACCGGTTTATGGTCCTGACTATACGAACCGTAAAGCTCATGCCCCTGGCTATTACCTCTCTCGTCTAAAAAGAATTTTGCCATATCGAGATATTTCTTATTTTTTGTTACATGGTATAATTTAACAAGACCGGTTTCAATAATCTGATGACCTGGCACTGCGAGTTTTTCCCCGGGGCCAAAGGTTTCCGTAATCAAATCCGCGTTCTTCAAGGCAACATTCAAGAAATTGGTCTTCCCGGTCGCTCGATAATGGGCAACAGCCGCCTCATACATATGTCCCGAATTGTACAATTCGTGACTTGCTCCCAGATTATGCCAGCGCGGACCCGGTTTTACCCACCAGGCGGGAGTCGTATCGGGATTTATCGTTTTCCATGTACATAGATACCCGTCTTCTTCCTGTGCCGCGGCGATTTTTTCTATAATATCATCGATATATTTCTCTAACTCAGGGTCGGGATGCACGGTTAGAGAATATGAAGCGCCTTCGATTATTTTATAAATGTCAGAATCGTCAAAAGGCATTTTTCCTTCGTATTCTCCTTCCAACAGTCCGCCCGCTCTGGCAAAATTTCTAATTCTGCCTTCCTTTTCACATTTTTCAAAACCGTAAGGTATTGTAACCGTTCTATTGGTTTCGATTCGACTCGAGTAAAAATCATCCGTTAATGTTATATCCGTAAATGAAACAGGTGTAATAGGATAACCGGATGCCTTTTCATTATCTTTTACTATCTCACAGGAAGCCGTTATAACTGTGAAAATGATACATAATATTTTTAAGATATATTCACCATTCATTTTAATCTCCAATAAATTAATCTTTTAGCATTACTGCAGCCATACCTTCAGAAAAATCCCACGCCCAATCGAATTGGGGTTCAATAACCCATTTACCTTTTTTGTCGATAAAGCCATGTTTAAAATTTTCCCTTGCCGCAGCAAGCCCTTCAGAAAAATCCCCAACATTATCGTATTGAGGTTCTATTATCATTCTACCAGTTGTATCGATGTAACCCCATTTATCGATTTTCTTTACCGCTGCTAGTCCTTCGGAAAAACTCCCCGCAAAATCGAATCTTTCTTCAATGACAATCTCACCTGTTTTGTCGATAAAGGCAAAATTACCTTCTTTCAATATCCTTGCTAATCCGTCAGAGAAAGTCCCGACGTCGAATTCTATGTTGATGTAGTAGTATTTATTGCGCAGCCATGCTCTTTTTTTCATATCTGCTATAGTTAAGTCCCGGGGACGATACTTGGACCATTCAAATTGAGGTTTGATAACCCATTCCCCCGTTTTGTCGATATAACCCCGTTTGCCTTTTATTTTCCTTAATCCCCTGGTAAAAATACCTGGCTCTTCAGCCCAGGCTAACCCTTCATGAAAGTCTCCTGCATCATTGAATTTCGGACTGATTACCATTTCGCCGGTCTTATCTATATATCCGTATCCCCAGTCTTCCTTTACCGCCGCCAAACCCTCGGAAAATCTCCCGGCTTCATCAAATTCTGGTTCGATTACTATATTACCTGCTTTATCGATGTACCCGCATTTTCCTTCTATTTCTACCGCCGCCAGTCCTTCGGAGAAATAACGAGCCGCATCGAATTTCGGTTCGATTACAACCCTGCCTTTTTTATCGATAAAACCGTATTTGTTATCTTTTACTATCATTGCCAAACCTTCGGAGAAATGCCCGGCATATTTGAATTGCAATTCGATTACCACTTTACCGGTTGTGTCAATATAACCCCACTTGCCTTCTATTCTGACGCGGGCTGTATCTTCTTCCGAGTAAGGGAGATCGTCAAATTGCGCTTTATCTACCGTTTCACTGGTTGCATCGGAAAAGCCGGATGTAGTCATTGATAACATAAAAGGTATTAGTAAGAGGAATAGTTTTTTCATACACCACCCTCTATATTATAAAGATTTTTATGCTTTTGTCAAAGGGATTTATTTGCCACGAAGAGTTTAAACTGTTAGTCTGTTTGTCGGTTAGTCGGTTGGTCTGTTTTTTTACACACCACCCCAGTAACACACTAACTAATTTCGACTCGAAACACGAAACTCGTAACCCGAAACGCTGTTTCATACGGAGACACGAATGTTTTAATAGCAGGGGCACGGCTAAAGTCCGTGCCCCTGCTATTATTTCATATAAAATTTTAGTCTATCAAAGTCACCTTTATCTTTGTATAGATTCCCGGTCCTCTCATTACAACAAAGTAGATATCGCTCGGGAGATCTAAATCCTTAAGCGATAACGGATAATATCCGCGTTCCACTTTTCTGTTAAGAAGTATTCCCGTTTCTCTTCCTAATTTGTCAAATACCTTTACGGTTACCTCGCCTTCCTCCGCTACCGCGCAGAGAACCTCTCCGCTTCCGAATGCGGCGCTTATACCGGAAACATCAGGAACTTCCGCGATGCCTCCTGCTACGACTTCGATGTCGACCGTGGCGCTGAGAGTATCGAAGAGATTATAGGATACCCACATTACTTCTACCGTGACGGTTTCCTCAGTGCTCCCCGCGGTAAATTCAGTGGATACCTCGCCCGATCCGTCAGTTACGCCGCTCGTAGGATCTACCGAACCATCACCGGTTATCACTGCAAAGGTAAGCTCTTCGCCCTCGATACCGGAACCGTCTTTTTCAAGATACGCGCTCAATTCTAAAGTTTCGCCGAATTCGATTGTTTGACCATCTGGAAACAGGGAAAGTCCGTCAGGACTTAACCAGTCGCTTCTGTCGAACCACGCCATCTGTTCGGGATAGTTGACATATAGAATACCGTAAATTCCGTCCGCTATCCTTTCGATGCAGGGTTTTACGTTCGCGCGCGGTACATTATCTGCAAAGGAAACCGGCGGAGTCCACGCGCTTGAACTGTAACTTCTATGCCTAAAAACTCCTTCGGCGGATAACCCTGTTGTTTGATATACGGTTCCGAATCCGTCTCCGCCTCTTGCCGTGACGTCGTTTACCGAGCTGGAGATATCGGATGCACTTAATAGCGTCCCAACACCCCAGTTGGCTCCATTATTAGAAGTAATGTAATACCTGACGTCATAGGTGGGTAAAGTGGGAAACGGATAAACAATCATAACAGTGTCGCCGTAAGCGGATACTGAAGTTGCATACTGGCTGTTAGTTCCGAGATTCGCTGAAGTCGGATAAATAGTCCATGATGACCACCCGCCCACAAAATAGAGTTCATTATCTGTTCCGATATACGAAACCCAAATTTTATTTGGGACTGCGCAGCAGGCGTCGATTCCTCTGCTCACGTTCGGGACATGAAAATTAACGGTACGAGTCCAGGTCGTTGCCGTTGAATCGCTAAAATATAGTCTCATTGAGTCGTTTTCCATAAGGGAAAAGTAAAAAAGGTATCGAGAAGCAGGGTTATCGGCATCACTGGTAAGCACTATCTCTCTTAAATCTACCCCCTCGTCGACAACTGTTGCAAATCCGTTTAGCTCCCCGTAGGTCATATCAGCGGTGCCGTCGCTTGTGGAAAATCTTCTTATGCGTCCTACGGAATTGTTGAGATATGTATAAGCCAGGTAAAAGTAGTTTTTATAAACGGCGCAGTCTATATCGATTTCGTAATCGGGACTCGCGATCCAGACATAGGTCTCTGTCCAGGTTTTTCCCGTGTCGGCTGACATGTTCACGGTGAAGTTATAATATGTTTCATTATACTAGTAAAGAAGAGCGGCAATCAGATTTCCGTTGGAATTATCCACGTCGAAGTCTATATCCACGATCGAGTCTACCGTACCGACACGGACATCACCTGCCCACCTACTCGAGGATGTTTTAACAGGTTTTTTCCACTGTATTCCCAGAGCCGCGTCTTCCAGGTCCGGTGAACTTTTCAGCAATTCTATCGCTTCTTCGTAGTCTCCTCTATTCCATGTTTCTTCGATTATATCGGCTTGTGCCCGGTCTTTTTCTTCGCATTCGAAGTCGATAATAGCGTTTGATTTTTCGTAAGCCGTTAACTTTTCGAGTGTCTGAGAGATGGGCGAACTTTCTGTCGAACTTATGTTCGGAATATCGTAAGTCCCCTGGTTATCTTCTGATGCCAGTCCTGTAAAAGAGAACAGCAAACATACAAAAACGACCATTACTTTTTTCATAAAAAACCTCCATATTGTTTATGATGAGTAAGTATACCTCATAAATTCTTTTTCTGCAAGAGGGTTACCCCCAGAGGACCAAATTTAATAAAAATAGACACGGAGCACACAGAGTTTTCACTGCCGTCAGCTGTCGGCTGTCAGCGGTCAGCTATTTTTTTATTTGACGATTTGACTCTAATTTTATCAACCAGGTATCCGATAATCCAACCAATCCCATATCCAAAACCTCCAAATAACATTGATAACTTATGGTAAGGCACAAATATCAAAACTGCAGTTGATGAAGGATTAGCAGATAGATGATCTGAGAAGTATAGTAAGTCAATTAAAATTGCTAGGATAAATATTATTAAGTACGTACTAATTACTGCATATTTTTTGCTTCGATGGCTAGTTACCTTGGGGTATCCTAATGTGGCTACAGATATTACCGAAAGAATAACGAAAGGAAGAATATTCAACAAAATATTACTCAAAAAGTAAGTCAGGAAGGAATAGATAATATTGAAAAAGTTTTCAGCTTCCGTTAAAAACCAAAGCGTTTGTCCTCTTGCGATTCTTAAAAATAATGCAACACCTAAGAAAATTATATTCGGCACAAGTGCTCCTGTAATAATAAACAATAGAATCAATTTCCGGGTTCTTTTTATTCTATGAAATATCTTAATAATTTGCTTTTTTATAAACTCAGTCATTTTTTATATATTATAAAGATTTTTTATGCTTTTGTCAAAGGGTTTGTTGCCAAGTCTCTCGACTCACAGTTTTTTTACTAATTTCCCATTTAACTATTTCACTAATTAACTGATGCGAAGCATCCCCCCCCTTGACATTCTACCCCTATCATAGGTATACTAAAAAAAAAGGAGGTTTTTTATGAGAAAGAATGTATGCATATTTATATTAATGTTTCTTCTAAGTATCACTCCTGTATATAGCCAGGAAAAAATGAATATTGATTTCATTGCTACATATTTCGGAGGTTCGGATGGTGAACATAATGATTATATAGCGGTCGATGATTCAGGATATGTTTTCCTGGTCGGTCATACTTATTCGACAGATTTACCGGTTAAAAATGCTTACCAAAGTGTTCCTCAAGGCGAAATAGATGCTTTTATTGTCAGATTTAAACCCGATTTATCAGATATTACCTTTTCTACATATCTTGGTGGTAGCAGTTATGATGAGATAAAAGAAATAGCTATAGACAATATCGGAGATATCTATGTAACGGGTTTAACCTATTCGGAGGATTTTCCGGTAACTGATTCTGCATATGATGATTCCTTTAACGGTGGTGAGTACGATGGCTTTTTTGCTAAAATCAGCTCTGCGGGTGAGTTATTATATTCGACTTATATCGGCGGCAGTGGAAAAGATTTTGGCATGTCGATTTCTGTTGACGAATCGATGAGAGTATATATAGCCGGTAATACGGAATCGAATGATTTCCCTGTCAAATCTGCCCTCATCGATACAAATAGCGGAAATGGAGATATTTTCCTTCTCAAATTTGACATGGAAAATGATTCATTATTGTTCTCGAGTTACATTGGAGGAGGCAATAAGGATTATATTCGAAAAATATCTTTTGACGACACATACAACATTCATATTGGCGGGAATACACAATCGTCTGATTTTCCTATAATAAACGGGTTCGATACCACTTATCATGGGAATCAGGACGGCTTTATAATGAAGATAAACCGTGATTGTAACGCGATTATTTATTCATCCTTTATAGGTGGAAACGGAACGGATGATATATACGATTTGTGTATAAACAATAACGAAGCCTTCTTTATCGGAAATACCCAATCAACAGATCTAACTTGTTCCGAAAACGCGTTTTCTACTAATAAAAAAGGGGGGTACGATTTACTCATTGGCAAGATAAATTCGTTGGGTGACTCCTTATTGTATTTATCTTATTTTGGTGGTGATAACGTTGATGGGGATCCTTCCATAAAAGCATATCCATCTTATGATGAAACAATTATTATTACCGGCAGTACTGAATCAACTGATTTCCCGGTTTCAGATAATGCTTATGACTCAACAGTTACAAATTCAGACTTTTTCTTCTCTGTATTAGATATTAATAATAAGGAAATACTTTACTCCTCCTATTTTGGAGGTTCAAATATAGAATGGGCATCCGAACTGTTTTTTGTAAACGATTCTATAGTATATTTTTGCGGATCTTCTAATTCTATTGATTTTCCAAATACTGAAAATACATATATGGAAAATTTAAAAGGTGATCGTGATGAAATTTTGATGAGATTCACTTTACGATCAGTTGCCGCAATTGAAGAACCGGAATATAATGTCCCCGACAAACTTCAACTAAATCAAAACCACCCAAATCCCTTCAACAATATCACAACAATAGGTTATCAAATACCGATGGACAGCGATGTGAAATTATCCGTATATAACCTGGCAGGACAGGAAATAAAATCATTGGTCAATGAGTATCAGTCAGCAGGCGAGTATCAGATTACCTGGAACGCAGAAGGGTTACCCGGAGGAATTTATATTTGTCAATTGACAGCAAATGAACATACTTTTCAAAAGAAAATGATTTTAATGTGAAAGATAAAAAAACAATAATTAAATCTGGAGATTTACAATGAAACAGAAAATATTTTTAATCACTTCTATACTATGCATTCTTTGTATGGGGAAAAGTAATATTGTTTATGCACAGGCAACAGTGGATACAAATATCTATGCCAGTTATTTCGGGGGAAATAATAATGAATGGAGTGCATCCATATTGACTGATAGTTCGGGTAATGTATACATCGCCGGACACACTTTTTCCTCTGACTTACCGGTTGAATCGGCCTATCAATCTTACAATCGCGGAAGTGCCGATGCCTTTGTTGTAAAATTGTCTCCTGATATGCAAACGATTATATTTTGTACTTATCTTGGAGGGACAGATTATGATGCTATTATGAACATGAATCTGGATAATGAAGGGAACATATATGCTGTTGGTTTTACCATGTCATCAGATTTTCCTTATACAGAGAATGCTTATGATTCCATATATCATGGCGATTTTGATTTATTTTTCGTGAATATGAGTGCACAGGGGGAATTAATCTATTCAACCTATTTTGGGGGCAGTAAAAAAGAACAACCACGCGCATCTTTTTTAGATGATTCCCTGAATTTTTATTTAACCGGCTTTACCACTTCCCTGGATTTTCCAGTAAAATCAGCTTATTCTGATATTTATAATGGGGGTGATGGCGATACGAATGGTTTTGGGGGAGATGCTTTTGCTGTAAAATTTAATATGAAATATGACACTCTAGTTTTTTCGACCTACCTGGGAGGTTCTGAAGATGAATGGGGGGATGGTATTGTTGTTGACAATGAAGATAATGTTTATCTTTGCGGAGAAACAGAATCCTCGGATTTTCCGCTACAAAATGCTTTTCAAATAGATTATAGTGGGAATAGAGATGGTTACATTACAAAATTGAATAGTAATGGTGATGATATTGTCTATTCATCTTATTTGGGGGGCAACAATGAAGATGGAATCAGCTCTTTAGCGGTAAACGATGAAAAAGAACTTTATTTTGTCGGAGGTTCTTCCTCCTCCGGATTACCTTGCTCTGGGAATGCTTTTTTTCAAAATAATATAGGCGCTCAAGATTTAGTTATAGGTAAAGTAAATGCTTCAGGTAATATACTTGAATATTTCTCCTACTTTGGTGGAAGTTCAATAGATTATGGCATGAGTTTAAATCCGAAAATTCAATTAATAAATGATGAAACATTATTGCTAGCAAGTAACACCTTATCCACCGATTTACCTGTTACGGATAATGCCTTTAATAAAAATTATGCTGGAACAGGGCCGAATGATTATGGTGATATCTTTATTTCAAAATTAAATATTAATAACAAGGAAAATTTTTATACTTCCTACTTTGGAGGCAGTGGTAATGAAGGCGCGCATTTAGGACTCAAATATTTAAATGATTCTGCCGTTTATGTCTGCAGTTGGTCGTCTTCTACAGATATATATACAAGCAGTGATGCTTTATTCCCAAATCATCTGGGAGGGGTAGGAGATGCTTTTTTTATGCGAGTCAGCTTATTTGGTAACCATGGCTCAGTACAACCTATAGATAAAAATCCGCCGCTCATTTTTAAACTGGAGCAAAACTACCCAAATCCATTCAACAATATCACAATGATCAATTATAAATTGCCAATAAGCGGCGAGATACAATTATCTGTCTATAACCTTGCAGGACAGGAAATAAAATCATTGGTCAATGAGTATCAGTCAGCAGGCGAGTATCAGATTACCTGGAACGCGGAAGGGTGCGGGAGTGGTGTTTATTTGTGCAGAATGACTGCCGATGAAGAGCACGTACAAACAAAGAAGTTTATATTGATAGAATAAGAAAAATACACTAATTCTTTCAAGACAAGACATTAAGATAATCGGATACCTGCTTACTGTTTTCGTCTTTCCGCTAAATCCCTCCCTCAAAATACTCACATGTAGAACATGTAGTTGTTGTAATTTTTTGTTTTTTTGACTCAAGACGCATGACTCACGACTCGTGACGCTGGACGCTTTTTCCCCTTGACATCCCACCCACATTTTGGGTATACTATAACAAAAAAGGAGGAATAATGAAAGCAATTCGACAAATAGGCTCATTGGTCTTCGTACTCGGCCTCTTCACTGTAGTATTTATCGGGATGCCGTGGTACGTTATCTATGCTGAGGATCCGGTTTTGCCTTTATGGCTTCAGGTAGCTGTATTCTGCCTCTTAGGGGGGATCTTTGTAGTCATGCTAACAGTAGCTTTTGAACAAAGAACAAACAGGAAGCAAGCTGAGCTTCCATCTGCTGAGCTTGAGAGCAAAATTTTACTATTGAATTCCGCGGAAATACCCGGCAGGGAAATACGTGAGATTCTTGGTCTCGTCCAGGGGCATACAGTATTTGCTATCTGGCTTGGTAAAGATCTATCCGCCTTACTCAGGTTGGTTCTTGGTGGAGAATTGATTGAATATACAGAGATGATGGGAAAAGCTCGGGCAGCTGCTGCTAAGAGGATGATCGCACAGGCTTCCGAGATGCAAGCTGATGCAATAATTAATGTTCGTTATATGACTACGAGTGTTGTGGGCAGTGCTGCTGAACTTTTAGTTTATGGCACAGCTGTCAAGCTCAGTAGATAAACCACCGCAAATTTCGTTACACAACCGTTAACAAAGCCATAAAAAAAGAAGAGCAACGAGAAAAACTTCAATTCAAAGAAGACCTGACCCCTCTATTGCTTGTAATTACTGCATTTAAAATTAGATTGTTTCTAACGTTTTGGTCTTTCATTTCTGATTTCCATCCAATCATCAGGTTTTCTTAACGGCTTAAATCCGGACTTACTATAAACACCATGGGCGTCTTTTGTTAATAATACCCACTGATATACATCTTTTAAATTATCATGTTTAAGAATATTATTTATCATTAACTGACCAATGCCATTTTTTCTATATCTTTCATCTACATATACATCAAGTATGTATGCGAATCTTGTTTTATCTGAGATTACTCTTGCGTAACTTATCTGTTCATCAGTATAAAATACCCCTGTTACTAATGCGGAATTCGAAGCTCCTTGTTTAACTTCATTTATTTTTATATCCTCGCACCAAAATGCTTTTGACAACATCCTGGTTATTTTTTCGAAATCCATATTTTCAAAACCATATTTAATGATACATTCGTCTAAATTAATCATTATCATTCCTCCTGTTTCAATTGATCACATTAAGGTATATGACAAAATAAACGTGTCAAGCTTACTTTAGACGCGGGATCTAAGTTTGCCACAAAGGCACTAAGTTTTTTGTTTTTCCTATTTAACCATTTTTCAATTTAACTATTCAACTAAGCTTCAAGGAATTTATTCCCCCAGGATTCTTTCTATAAGATTTCTCAATTCCTCGGCTTCGAATGGTTTTCGCAGGAACGCGCCTATCCCTTCCGTTTTTAACATCTCCTCATCAAAATTAAAACTTCCCGACATAAGGATAACCTTTATTCGCGGATACTTCTTCCTTATTTTGTTTATAAGCTCTATCCCCGAAATTTCTCCTAAATCAAAATCCGATACCATCAGAGCGAATTTCATCTCTTCGCACAAATTCATGGCTTTTTCAACTGAATCGGACAAGTAAACAATAAAATCTTTTTTATCCAGAAAACGACCAATCATCTTTAACACTTCCATTCTATCATCAACAATTAATATTTTCTTCATTTTTACTTGCAGTCGCTTTCCAATAATTCGCTAACTTCGATACCTAACGCGCGGGCAATCTTTTTAATATTGAGAAGAGTTACATTTCTCTCCCCCCGTTCGATCATACCTATATAATTCCTGTGAAGGGAGGCGATTTCAGCAAGTCTTTCCTGCGAATATCCTCTTTGAAGACGCAACTCTCTTAATCTTCTCCCAAATTCTTTCAATTCTTCTCTTTTTGCCATAAAGAATAATATATTAAGACACACCAGACGTCTACACACAATGCGTGTGATAGTAAAACCAGTACACTAAAATAATGGGACGCAGATATTCTAATTGTCCAATGTCCAACGTCGAAAGTCGAAACTAAATCCCAACCCCTAAACCCAAAATCCGCCAACCACCAATAAACTATATTGACTTAGAGTGTGGAAATTGATAAAATATAAGAAATGAGCATTGCAGCTTTAATTCTTATATCTTTTTTTCTCTGGATTATAGAAACTTTTGTACTCTGTATCTTATTCTTTTTATTTTTATGGGAAAATTTTTACTTTGGTGCAATATTTGAGGATACAAGATTGTTTATAATATTTTTTGCTTCGGTAATACTATTTGCACTTGCTTATTTCACTAAATTTAACGGATATGAAGTAGTTTGTTTGCTATGTTTAATCACTTTGCCGATTATAATATATCAAAGGAATAGAAACGAACGGAAATTAAAAGAAAAAAGATTGAAGGAAAACAAGGAAGAGATTGATAAACTCAATAACCATATAGAAAACAAGGGAGATGATTCAGGACTTTTCTTGAGATTAGGCTATTTGTATAAAGAAATAAAAGACTATGAAAATGCTTTGAAAAATTTTAAAAAAGTATGTAAGGTAACAAAAGAAAACATTCTTACTACCACCGAAAGGGAAATTAGAGAGTTGGAATTTGAGATGACTAAAAAACAAAGTAAAGAAATTATCAGTTTTAAACCAATTTATGGTTTACTAATAGGCGCTATTATAATTTCAGCGTTTCTGTTTTGGTCGTCTTTAGGCATTGTTGAAAATTTAGTTTTTTACGGGTTACTTTCGTTGAATATTTTGATATTTGTAAAAAAATCTCTGCAGGAAAAATATAGGTATAGATAAAATTCAAAAATTAAGACCTGACGCCTTATCTTATTTTTTATTGCAAATAAAATCCAAGTGACACAGAGAAAGTTTTAAGCCAATTATCCGTATATTTGCTTTCTTCGTCTTCTTGCGTTCCGCTTGCCCCCCCTCCAAAATATCTCAAATTCAAAAAGGTATTTAAATAATCTGTTAATTCGAAACCAAGCCTTAAGGAAGCATCTATAATAGCTCCTTCGAAATCATCAGAGGAACCCGATATATAACGTCCTGAAACGTAAAAACCATCTATTTCCGAACCTATCCACATGCTTTTATTCAGAGGTCTTTCCCATCTAAATTTTAATATTGGTACCGGACCTATATTGTTATTTATACTAATCAATTCTCCGTCGGAAGAGGAAAAGATTATAGAAGCATTTCGTATTTGAAAGGATAAACCTACAGAAAATTCCTTGTTACTTTCTTTTTGGAAATCGTATAAATAACTTAATCTATAAAAGGTAAAACCGTACTTTAAATTCATCGGCGTTCCTTCGGGAAAAGTTATGTCTTCCACAATTATGTCTCTTTCCAAAAGAGCAGAGGTGTATATTTCGAAGGGTTGTATCAGGAAAGTAAGGTTATGCCTTTCATTCATCTTCAAATCGGCTATCATTCTGCTGAAGGGGAATAGAATATTTTGCCCGCCTTCTTCAATGTAGTTAAAGTTGGTTCCATTTGTTCCGAATTGTATAGTATGGCTGATAAAACCTAAAAACCCTTTCTCATAACCAAGTTTAAATTTATACCACGAATCATTTCGATTAAGTATATATTTTTTATCCGTGCTGAAGCTTATTTGCACGCGTTCTGTTTCTGCCGAAAAGGACTTTACCGGTATGCAAATAGAGAGAATAAAAACGAAAACAATTAAAATTTTAATATTGGATACTTTGTATTTCATTTTTCCTCCTTTTATTACTTATATTATAAAGCTTTTTTATGCTTTTGTCAAAGGTTTTTTTGCCACGAAGACACTAAGACACGAAGAGTTTTTTGTCTTCAGTCTTCAGTCACCGGTCTTTTTTTTAACTATTTTACTACTCAACCATTCAACAATTCAACGACTCAACTGATTCGAAGAATCTATCAGACAGGATAAAAAAAGGATTGACAGGATTTTTTGTTTTTGTTTTTACTATACCCTATACCCTAAATACTATACCCTGAATAATTGCCACGGAGACCACAGAGTTTTTTGTTTGTTTTTTCCGTCGTCCGTCTACGGTCATCGGTCGGTCTTCAACTTAAGACCTAACAAACACCCTTGACTTATCTGCAAAAGACCTTTAATATTTAAAAAACTGATTAGGAGGGAAATTGTGTAAGAGGAATCTTGTTTGTGTCAGTGTCTTAACAATATTTTTGGTTTTTGTATTATTTATAATGT
>Ga0315545_1001503_pt1 | contig 22581 bp, 23 predicted proteins | sample SalMarSW160210MG_FD_203096 | JGI IMG/M metagenome (GOLD analysis project Ga0315545, IMG submission 203096) | Salt marsh sediment microbial communities from the Plum Island Ecosystem LTER, Massachusetts, United States - Salt Marsh Sediment SW1602-10 ...
AACAAGTCTTTCCACTTCCCACTTCTGCTCCCTCCCTGGAGCCTGCTCCTCACCTTATCCAGAGCACCGTTGATATGTCTGATAAGGTGAAACTTATCTGCCACTACCTTGGCATAGGGCAAGCACATTTGAATTGCCTGACGGAAGGGTTCATGCATATCCATCGCCACCGCCTTAACCTTCTCAGGCTCGGTAAGTTTATCCAGGTATTCTTTCACCTTCTGTTGCCCCTGTCCCTCCACCACCTCTATTACTTCCCCCTCCACTAGATTACAGATGGCTGTGTGATATAGACGCCGTCCCCTGACTGAAAATTCATCCAGCCCCATGAACTCCGGCGTTCCTTTCGCTCCATTTGCTTCAAGCCTCCTCCCTATTTCCGCAGCAACACATCTTCTCACCAGTCCTTCTCCAACCATCTCCTTCTGCGCTGTCCTCCTCACCGTCTGATGAAGTGCTTCCTGTCCCAAATACTCCCTGAACCGGTAACTGGAACGTCTTCTTGTGCCGAAGACCTCATCCGGCTCTGTGAATACCTTGCCACAAAAAAGACATCGGAATCGCCTTTTCTCTAAAGTAAGGACCACAATTTTGTCCCTTAGCTTCCTGTCTTTCTTACGTTGAAATGTGCTCTCATGCTTTCTCACCATTATGCTACCACAGCTAGGACAGCCTACCTTATCCCGCCGGTATCTTACTGTAACCTCAAAGTGATCCTCTAGCTCTATCTGCCCCAGAATCTCTAACTCTGGCAATCCCAGAGCTACTGCGATACAATCGTCTTGCACCTGCTTTGCCTCCTTTCACCTAGTTTTGCTTAATCACCAAGGCTACAGGAGCTAGCGGGTGCCTTTCAATGTATAATCACCTCCCTCCCAGCACCTTTTGCAGATTTTTCACACTAAATAGTGTAGAACCGGGGGACATGGGGTATTGACAATTATCGCAGTTAATGATAATTATATCTGCAAAGTGCCTAGTAGGCCGAGGTATTCACTTTGCGAGGTGCTTTGAAATAATTAGGATTTATTCCTTGGGAAAAAGGAGTGGCAAGTGAATGAATGTAGGTTATGAGGGATTAACTCCAGGTTATGAGTTCCCTCCTGCTAGCTATGAACTGAGTGCCTCTCTCATCTCCAAATATCTGAAAGCAGTAGATAGTTCAAGTGTTGAATTTGTTCCCCCCTTGGCTATAGCAGCATACGCTATGACTGCTATGGCAGGCTCTCTTTCCTTGCCACCTGGCTCTATACATGTCTCCCAAGAGTTGGAATTCTTTAGATTGGTGCCTGTTGGTGACGTAATAGATTGCCAGGCTAGGGTAGCTCGGAAACTAACTCGAGGCAAGTTGCATATGTTGGTGTTGGAACTTAATGTATTTGACCAAAATAAGGAGAAGGTGCAATCAGGTAAAGCAACTGTGATGTTGCCAGCCTTGAGTTAAGCAGATTCAATGCTCGCAGAAATTAGTCAAGGAAAGCCTCTGCCATCTATAACGAAGCATATTACCCAGGAGAAAATTAATCTCTATGCTGAGGCGTCAGGCGATTTTAATCCTATTCACGTAGATGAATCTTTCGCCGCTCAAACTCCCCTGGGTGGTACCATCGCTCATGGCATGCTTATCCTCGCCTATATATCTGAGATGATGACACTGGCTTTTGGCCAAAGTTGGCTTTCCCAGGGCAAGCTTTCAGTGCGCTTTAAAGCACCAGCACGCCCCGGAGATATCCTGACTGTTAGCGGTGAAATTGATTCCATTGAAGACAGGAATGGTGTATCATATGCCAATTGTAGCCTTGAATGCCATAATCAAAGGGATGAGGCAATAGTTACGGGACAGGCGGTGGTTAGGCTTCTGGGCGGAGAGAGCTGATGCCGGAAGTTAGTAGAAAAATAACGGTGGCGGTTGATGCTATGGGTGGAGATTATGCTCCCGAGGAGATAGTCAAGGGGGCAGTTTTTGCAGCGCAAAAAAACGATGTGAAAATTGCCTTGACTGGCCCTATGGAGATATTGCAGGGAGAATTAGCCAAATATAGATTTGCTCATGATTTGCCTATTCGCTGTGTTGAGGCTAATGAAGTCATTGGGGAGGGCGAGTCTCCTGCTGTGGCAGTTCGCCGCAAAACCAATTCCTCTATAGCTGTAGCGGCAAAGCTGGTGAAATCGGGCGAGGCAGATGCTCTGGTTGGTGCCGGGTCTTCGGGAGCAGTGGCCGTTAGTGCTATCCAGTTTATAGGCATGTTGGAGGGAATGGATCGGCCGGCAATTGGGGGATCCTTGGGTAGTTTTGCCCCTAATGTAGTGTTAATGGACTTCGGAGCCAGTGTTAACTGCAAGCCACATCACCTTTTGAGTTTCGCCATTGCAGGCTCGGTCTATGCCAAAGAGTTGCTTCATGTCGCTAACCCTACGGTGGGCTTGCTAAGCACTGGTGCTGAGGAAGGCAAAGGAAACGAACTTGTGCGCGAAGCTTACCCCTTGCTTAAGAACAGTGGCTTGAATTTCGTCGGCAGTATGGAGGGCAATGATATATTAAGCGGGCGAGCCAATGTTATCGTCTGTGATGGATTTGTGGGCAATGTGATCATTAAGTTCTATGAAAGCATGGCAGACCATGCGATCGAGTGGATAAAACGGAGGTTGAGGAAATACCCCCCATTGAGAGGTGTGGCCATGCTATTGTTTAAAAGGCTGGTCCCCGTAACTAAGATGTCTTACGAAGCTGAGGATGAAGGGGGAGGCATTCTATGGGGTGTTGATGGGGTTGTCCGGGTAGCGCATGGGAGTTGTCGAGCTCCGCAAATAGCCCATGCCATAGTAAGTGCCAGGAATGCAGTAAAAGCTGACATCGTGGGCTGTCTGAGATCAGAATTGGCAAAATCGAAAAGGGAAGGAAATTCATTAAGGAGGTATTCATATGTCTGTTGAAGAGCAAATAAAAGACATCATAGCTAGAATCGTTCATGTTGATAAGGGCATTCTTACCCGCGAGGGCACTTTTAAGGATATACAGGCAGATTCCCTTGACATAGTGCAGGCGATGGTAGCAATAGAAGAAACCTTTGATATTGAAGTCCCTGATGAAGAGGCGCAGGAATTTCAAAATTTGGGTGATCTTGTTGACTACGTGGAAGGCCGTGTCTCGGGGAAGGAGAAGGTTTAAGTATGTCCCTTGAAGGTAAAGTAGCTCTGGTTACTGGTAGTGGCAGGGGTATTGGCAGAGCTATTGCTTTAAAGCTCGCCTCTCAGGGTGCCGACATCGTGGTTAATTTCTTCCGCCGCCGGGAGGTTGCGGAAAAAACCGCCAAAGACATCGAAGCTATGGGAGTGAAAACTGAGCTTATCAGGGCCAATGTGGGAGACCCGGCGAAGATCGATGAGATGTTCGACACGATTGCCAACAACTTCGGCCATCTAGATATATTGATTAACAATGCTGCTTCAGGTGTAGGTCGCTCTGTTCTGGATGTTGATGTTAGAGCCTGGGAATGGACTATGAATGCTAATGCTAGAGCCTTCCTGCTTTGTGCTCAGAGGGCATCTAAGCTAATGGAAGGAAGGGGTGGCGGTAAAATAGTTGGCATCTCTAGCTTAGGTTCATATTTTGTGTTGCCTACTTATGCTGTTGTGGGAGTATCCAAAGCTGCCTTGGAAGCCTTAACCCGTTACCTGGCAATAGAACTAGCTCCCAAGGGCATTTGTGTTAATGCTGTGGCTGCCTCTGCCGTGGAGACAGAGGCTCTGAAATTCTACATCAAGGAAGGGTTAATACAAGACACGCGCCAAGCAACGCCAGTAGGAAGGATGGTAACTCCCGAAGATGTGGCCAAGGTGGTGGCTTTTCTGTGTAGTGAAGAGGCCTTTATGATAAGGGGACAGACAATTATTGTTGATGGAGGCACATCCATAGCATTGCCTGGCATTATGCCAAAGGTAGAAGGTTGAAAAAATGAATTTTGGGGGAATAAGATGAAAATGCCTCGAGTTGTGGTTACTGGGATGGGTACGGTTAATCCCTTAGGCTTGAAGGTGGAGGAATTCTGGGAAGGATTGGTTGCTGGGAAGTCGGGGATTGGGCTTATCACTCGCTTCGACGCTAGCAATTTCTATGTAAAAGTAGATGCCGAGGTGAAGGGATTTGACCCGGCGAAGTATATGGATTTAAAGGCGGTGGATCGTAATCCACGAGCGGTTCATTTAGCTATTGCTGCTGCCAAGGAAGCAGTAGAGTCAGCCAAACTGGAGATGGCTCAAGAACGTCCTGAGCGAGTGGGCGTTAGCATTGGCTGCATGGTAGAGGGTGGGTATGCTGTTAGGCAAAATGAATTGCTTAATAGGCGAGGGCCGAGAAGGGTTGATCCTCTTTTTATTGCCAAGTCAGGGCTCAGCGCAGCAGCAATGCAGGTGGGGATGTGGCTGGGAGCTAAAGGGCCTAACTCTAGCGTGAATAGCCTTTGCGCTACGGGAGCTGATGCCATAGGCACGGCGGCAAATTTCATACGTTTGGGCTATGCTGATGTAATGATAGCCGGGGGGGCTGATTCCAGTTTAGACCCACTTGGCATAGCCGGCATTGATATCCTAGGAGCTCTTTCTCGCGAGCCTGACCCAGCTAAAGCTTGCCGCCCCTTTGATCTTAACCGCAACGGTTTCATCTATGGTGAAGGTGCCGGACTAGTTGTTCTGGAAAGCTATGAACATGCCAAACTACGAGGTGTACCAATCCTGGCTGAGCTAGCTGGTGCCGGCTGGTCTTTTGATGCCTATGACCAGACTGCTCCTGCTCCTGAGACGCAGGCTTATGCTATGAGGACCGCTCTGGAGCATGCCGGGGTGAAACCTGAAGAGGTTGATTATATTAATGCCCATGGCACCAGCACTAAGCTAAATGACCCCTGCGAAACCAAGGCTATTAAAATGGCTTTTGGGGAAAGGGCTTACAAAATCCCCATAATTTCCACTAAATCCATGATTGGTCACATCGTAGCCGCTGCTGGTGCTATTGAGACTATTGCTTCTATACTGTGTATGAATAAAGGTATTATCCACCCCACCATAAATTATGAAACCCCCGACCCGGAGTGCGACTTGGATTATGTTCCAAACGTAGCTCGCCAAGCGCAAGTGAATGTTTGTTTGAAGGATAGCTTTGGACTTGGCGGAGAGAATTGTTGTCTGGTGCTGAAACGAATTAGCGAGTGAGAACATGGGCCAATGTCACCGTCAATTCTCGGCGATATTCCCCTTGTCATTGCTTCGCTACTGATGCTCCTCGCAATGACACAAGACGGTGTTCCCAAATTATTACTAAAATTCTAGGGAGGTGAGATGGAATTAGAAGGGAAAGTATCTGTAGTGACTGGTGCCTCTCGTGGACTGGGTGAAGCTATTGCTTTGAAACTCTCCAGCCTTGGTTCCAAGGTAGCGGTTAATTATGTGGCAATTGAGGCTAATAATAAGGCTGATGCTGATAATGTAGTGGAGACTATAATTAGTCTAGGTGGAGAAGCCATGCCAGTTGAAGCTGATGTTCGAGATGGTGGTACAGTGCAAGCTATGATGCAGAAGATAACCGATAAGTGGGGCAAGATTGATATTTTGGTAAACAATGCTGGAATTAACCGAGATACCCTTCTTTTAAGGATGCCTGACAGTGCTTGGGATGATGTAATCAATACAAATCTACGAGGAGCCTATCTATGTACCAAGTTTGCCTTGAGGTCCATGGCGAGAGAGCATTGGGGACGCATTATAAGTATTTCCTCAGTCGCTGGGATAGTGGGAAATGTGGGACAAAGCAACTACGCTGCTTCTAAAGGAGGATTGATTGCTTTCACTAAAAGCGTAGCTCGTGAAATGGGCTCGCGCAACATCACTGTGAATGCTGTGGCTCCAGGCTTCATTGTTACTGAGATGACAGATAAGCTGTCCCCTGAAAGAAAGGAATCTATTTTAGCGATGATTCCCTTGCAGCGCTTTGGTCAGCCACAGGATGTGGCTGAGTTAGTAGCTTTCTTGGCTAGCGACAGGGCTAGCTATATCACAGGGCAGGTCATCACTATAGATGGTGGAACATTCACCTAATTGATTGCTCCCGATATGCTGACGGGGTAGTATAATAACAAATAACTTGGGAAATCTACGCGTGTATGGGAGAAGATTAACTAGGATGATAAATTGTGTGTAAAAGCCTGAAAATATCAGCCGAATAGGTAGAAGGAGACCAAGAAAGGCTGAAGGAGGGAACTAAAATGACTGAGCAAGATATTTTTGAACGCTTAAGGAAACTCATAGTGGAGCTATTGGAAATTGATGAAGCGGAAGTGGTTCCAGAAGCCTCATTTATGGATGATCTTAATGCTGATAGTTTAGATTTGATAGAGTTCATCACGGCAGCAGAAGATGCCTTTGGAATCGAAATAGCAGATGAGGACTCTGAGAAACTACAAACTGTTCAGGATGCAGTTGATTATATTAAGTCAAAAATCTAACTCTGCTAGGTCTTGCTTAATAAGGTAACTCAATATCATGCAGGCGCAGGCTGAAATATCCTGCTGCTGGTTAGGTCATTCAAGGAATCCTTGAGTTCAGCTACATATCCATCTACTTCACGGCGATCAAGTTTTATCACTTTGTCGGCTATTTTGCGACAATAATCGCAATGCTCACACTCAGAGAGACAATCTTGTCTCTTGAAAAACTCGATAAAACCATCCAAGGCCTGATTATCAATGTAGATTTTGGGCGGAGAGCCTATCGTAGTGGTTTGTATGCTGGACGAACCAGGACTGGCCCGCTTGACTGTGGGATTGAGAGCATGCAGGATATCGTATAGGTTTCCCTGATATTGGCGTGATAAATATGCCGCGGCAGCTCTTAAGATCGACTCGGTGGGCATCGACCTACTGCTGATTTTAAAGGTATCAATGCCTACTTCTTCATAAACATGGATGTCCTCAGGCCTTATCCAACGAGCTTTGATAATCTGGGAGGTATCAGTAAGCCTGTCTACGGTACAACGAAGCACGCAATAATCCATAGGAAAGCCATTAAGCAGGTTATAGCTTTGGCTGGAGTGCCCCAGAGTACTGTAGTGGTAGTATTCATATGGGCACTGATACAGGCAGAGGTTGTTCATCAGTACGCTGAGCTCACACTTTACTGCCTTTCTAATAGCTTTAAGTAGTTTGAAATCTCGATTTATATGGGCGTCCACGGTAATGGAATCGACGCCTAACGATTCAGCCAATTGGGCTCTAGCCACGCTGTTCACTTTGGATATAGTTGATGCTCTGACATTAATGTGCGGGAATTGCTTTTTTATCAACTCTATCAGGTACGGAATGGCTACAGTAATGTTATCTACTCCGACTCTACTTAGCCACTCCAGGTGTTTTAATAATTCTCGATGCGTATTCTCATCCCATTCCATGTTGCCCATAGATGGAGCGTTCAGGAGGTAATCAAAAGTTAGGCCTGCTGAGTGGGCTAGCTTAATATAATCTTCAGCTCGCTCCCTTGTCATTTCGGGAATATAGGATCCCGAACCACCACTGCCTACCATTGTTGTGGGCAAAACACCATATATCTGGATGTCTGGCCCCATCTTGCTTAATGGCGCTATCAGGTCCTCGTCCCAATTCGTCGGTGCTAGTAAGCGCATATTATTTCACTTGGCTGCCAATGTTAGCACAATTAAGAGGAGCTATACAATAGTTACCCTTCCCCCACTATGTAGCATAGATGCCCTGCACGCTGATACCTCGGTTTATGATATATTATATGTCGGAAAATAAATTGTCAATAGGGCACGACGAGAATCTTTCCTTGTTACCTTGAGCCTCTCGCCTAGTGTTATTCTGAGGGACAAGCCAAAGCCTTGAGCACAGCGAAGGGAAAGCGACCGGAGAATCTCCTCCTCAGTTCCTTTCTAATTATCAGGACTCGGAGCTTCAACTCAAAATGCCACATGGAGCTGCCAAACATACTGAGTGTAGGTAGGCATGAATATTAAACAGGTGTTGGAGAAAACTGCTAGTGAGCTCCCACAAAAGGACGCCATTGTCCTTGGTTCTTACAGGACTACTTATGGAGAGTTGAACGAAGCTTCTAATAGGGTAGCTAACGCTCTTATCGGGCTAGGAGTAGAAAAAGGTGACCATGTGGCTATCTTAATGCCCAGTGGCCCTGAGTGGGCCGTCAATTATCTTGGGGTTGTTAAAGCCGGGGGCATATCCATACTCCTTAGCTCTATGCTTAAAGCACCTGAGCTTGTTCCCTTGTTACGTGACTCCGATGCTACAATCCTGATAACGAAAAAGGAATTCTCTCAAATGCTTTCTTCAGTTTTGTCTAACATCCCTTTGCTAAAACATGTTGTTGAAATTGACGGGGATTCCTACAAGAGGATAGTGAATGGCAGTTTTTCCACTTCACCAGCCATTGACATGAGAGACGATGATGAAACTGCTATCATCTATACCTCTGGTGTGCTAGGAAAACAAAAAGGTGTAGTACACACCCATGCCTCCCTTATGGGAACTCCACCCATAGTTTCATCAAGCATACAGCGGAGGGGAGAAGATGTTATTGTGGACTTGGCCCCCTTTTTCTACCTTTTCGGACTGTGCCATGTTCTTTTTGGTTCGATTATAAAGGGCTGCACCGTCATAGTTATTCCTCGTTTCACGCCAAGGGCTGTCTTGAAGGCTGTGGAGGGGGAGAGGGGGACTATCCTCTTCGGGGTTCCTGCGATGTATAATGCTTTGGCCACGCTACGCGACGAGACCATTAAGAGATATGACCTGGGTTCGCTGCGGGTAGCTGTTACATCCGGGGCAAAGTCTTCCCCCCGCTTCATGGAGCTCTTAGAGAACAAGTTTGATTTAACCCTTTGTGAAGTATATGGCCTTACAGAACTCGAGGCTGTTTCTGTGAGCACCATTGATAACCGTAAGCTAGGAACCGTGGGTAAGCCAATCTGTGACCTCAAGATAGTAGATGATAGTGGCAAGGAGGTTTCCCAAGGTAAAACAGGAGAGGCTGTCTTCAAAGTCCCCTGGGCGATGAGGGAATACTATAAGGCGCCTGACCTTACAGCTCAGGTTCTCAAAGACGGCTGGTTTCATACAGGAGATTTAGTCAGAATGGATGAAGATGGCTATCTAGAGTATATGGAGAAGAAATCCTTCATAATAGTGACCTCATCTGGACTTAAGATTTCCCCATGGGAAGTTGAGGATGTGCTTCTAACACATCCCAGCGTGGCGGAGGTAGCGTATGTAGGTGTTAATGATGAGTATGGTGGGCAAATCCCCACAGCTTTCATCGTACTCAAGGAAGGGCAAGATGTCACTGTTGAAGAAATAACCGATTTTTGCGGCGAAAACTTAGCTGATTTTAAATTGCCCAAGCGGATTAAGTTTGTGGCTAGCATACCAAAAACTGGCTCGGGAAAGATTTACAGACAACGACTCAAAGAGAGCAGATAGCCGAAGAATAAGCTATTCCCTGAGCTCAATGATTGCTCATGTATCGAGAGCCTGCTAAGCTATTTCAATACTTAGCTGAGCCAAAAAGAACAAACAGCTAGTCCTCCTCTGACAGGAGATTTACTATAAGAATATCAGGTCCTGTATGTATCCCTATTATTGGATTAGCTGCGGTTACATATTCCAAATATATCCTATTCATCCCCCGTGCAATGAGGGCCCTTGTTTGCCCTTTGAGAGACAGGCTAGAACTCTCTTTCCTTATTCCTCGCTGTACCAGCCAATTTTGATTTCCCCTAGCCCGGCATGAATTGGAGGTATCAACGAATCCTCGGTAACGTAAAGCTCAGCACAGTGAAACTGCGCTAACAAGCGTTTCTTTAGCTCCTCGGCTTCATTGGGTGAGCCGAAGTAATTTATCGCAGCATGTAGCTTCCCATCTTTGCCTATATCCTTTATCAGTTGGGAAGTAGGGGCGAGACTAATAAAGCTTAATCGTGGTATTAGACTATTAACAACTTCGTTTACCTCGGGGAGGCTTTTACTTTGGGCAGCGGCTTTGGCTGCTGCTAAGATGAGAAGTAGTTGGGCACCAGAAGCAATTTGGGACTCAATTACTTCAATGTTGCCCAGGCATGAGACGTTTAGGAGATAATCAAAGCTTAAGCCCTTAGAGTATGCCAATTTTATATATTCTTCTGCTTGCTTTGACGTCCATTTTGGGGAGGGTGTTTCCTGGTCTGCCACTATCTACCATTGTACTGGGCAAGACGCCAAATATCTGGTCCATCGCCTCCAGCTCGCTTAATGGCTCTATTAACTCAGGGCCACAATTTGTTGCTACCAACAGGCGCATGTTAGCTTAACTCCTTATGGCATACCTATTATCATGGACTGCTTATCACCGTAATGCCACAAATCCCTGCCATTTCTTGGGACAAAAAGGAAATCGAATCGGTTATGCGGCTACTTTATTCATCATAATCCCCATATCATGGGCTGATTAGGCCTCGGCATAGAAGGAAGGCCCAACAGCGCCAGGGCCAGGATGGAGGCCGACGGCTGGCGAAGCGCCAACTACATAAATTTCAAGGCAATCGAATTGGGCGGAGACTTTGCTTTTCAGCCATTCAGCCTCTTCAATTGCATCACAATGGTCTATGATGACGTGTACTGGTTTTGCGCCGACCCTCTCCCGCATTATGTCTATCATGCGCTCTAACGCCTTACGCTTGGTTCTAACCCTCTCGACAGGCGTAATAATGCCGGTAGACACCGGCACCTCCATTATTGGCTTAACATTAAGCATGTTGCCTGCCCAAGAAGCTGCTTTACCAATTCGCCCACCCCTGGCAAGGTATTTGAGTGTATCATAAACCATTAGCTGGTTTACTTGATTCTTTGTATCTTGGGCTACCTTGACTACTTCCGAGAGCTCTTCGCTCTGAGAGGCTGCTCGGGCTGCCGAGAGAACTATCAGCCCTAAAGCGCCTATCACGGTTTTTGAGTCAATTATCTCTATAGGGAAGTTGGGTGTTTTTCCCTTAAGCATTTCTACGGCTTGAAATACTGAATTACGGTTCGTTAATCGCGAGCTCATTAAGATGCAAGCTAGGCCACTAGCCTCCTGGCTCGCTTCTTGGAAAGCTTCCAAGAAGTCTTCTACTGAGGGTGTTGAACTAGTGGGCAATTCTTTGGAACTTCTCATAAGCTTGTAGAAATCCTCTGGGGTTATATCTACCCCATCACGATAATCCTTGCCTGCCCAAATAATGTGTAGCGGCGCGAGACGAATGCCATATTCTTGTATTAACTCTTGAGGCAAGCTACACACACTGTCGGAAACTATCGCTATCTTTTTCATCATAACCTCCTTTTTATGATTGGTCGATAAATCCTAATCTAGCATAACGGCCTTCCATATCTACTTCCCTGCCCAGGTATTCTTTGTTATCTATGGCGATGTGAAGGGGGATAGTTGTAATGCCGTGTTTTCTCGCCTCTTCTGCGGATATGCAGGCAGAATTGGTTGTAAAAGCTATCTTATTCACCACAGGCCCTCGTAATAGTCGCAAAGCGATGTATCACCCTGCGATGTATTATACAAAATAGAATATTACTGTCAAGACCTTGTACGAGATGCTTCTACACTGTTTTGCGTGAAGAATGTTCAGAAGGTGTTGGAGAGGAGATGATGGTTTTCCCCATCATCACAGCCTTTTGAAGCTTAGCAAACTTAACCCTTTTCTCTTGAGCTATCCTGGTTATCTCATCGAATAACTCCTCATAAGCTTTTGAGCCAGCATCATTAACCAGCCGATTCTTGAGTAAGGTTAAGGCAGGATGGTCTGGAGCTTTCTCATCGGTACCAAGCTCTGGAAAGAGGCCGATAGATAAACTATCATTAGCCAATATCTCTATCATTCTTTCCGAGATACTCCATAGCTAAGAAAGAAGGAGTATTCTTAATACGATGGTGGGATTATACGGAGCCTGTCCTATTTCTTCCTTACCCTTGTAATAGCGATAAGCCTTGTGGTAAACCCATCCCAATCTATAACCTCGTCTCATTTTCTTAGGAAATGGTCTTTGGATACTTTCTGCTCGTAAAGGAAATTGCCAGAGAAAGAACTCATGCTCGTTTCTTTACACCTTACCTTAGCTATAATAAACTTCCTTAACCTTCACCTAAGTATAATAGCTTTGAACTCATTCGGCTAACTTTGCAGAGAGGATTTTTGGGAAATTGCTGAACAATCGCTCTCTTTATGATTGCCTTGCCTGAGTAGCACTACTTCGATATGATAAAATGAGGAGCTCACTTATGTGTCTCTTTATCTGGTGAGAAGGAGTTAGTTAGTTATGAAGGCAGGCTTAGTTTATGACCCAATCTATCTGGAACACGATACCGGGAGACACCCGGAGAAATCCCAAAGGCTAGTAGCTATAATGTCGCATCTGGAAGAGACCGGGGCTAAAGAAAAACTTACCTTGCTTTCTCCACGCTCCGCCTCGATAGAAGAGCTAGAGACGGTGCATGCCCCAGAGTATGTTTCTGAGGTCAAAAGCAAGGCAGAAAGAGGGGGTGGCTGGTTAGATCCTGACACTATAATGTGTCCCAGGTCTTACGAAGTAGCTTTGTATGCTGCTGGTGGACTTTTAACTGGTGTAGAAGCGGTGGTGAAGGGGGAAATTGATAGTGCCTTTGCTTTAGTTAGACCCCCGGGGCATCACGCCACCCGCAACCGAGCAATGGGCTTCTGCATTTTCAATAATGTAGCTATTGCAGCCAAGTTTGCCTTATCCAACTTCAATCTTAGCCGTGTCCTCATCGCTGACTTCGATGTCCACCACGGTAACGCAACTCAGGAGACTTTCTATGCCGACCCTAGAGTCCTTTACTTCTCTACACATCAATATCCCTTTTATCCTGGGACAGGGTGGATGGATGAAATTGGAACTGGAGAGGGAGAAGGATTCACAGTTAACTTTCCTATGACTGCTGGTTGGGGTGATGAGGAATACCTGAGAGCCTATAATGAGGTTTTGGTTCCCGTAGCCAGAAGATTCCAGCCACAGCTTATCCTGGTTTCTGCTGGCTTCGATCCTCACTGGGCCGACAGTATAGCTATGATGCAAGTAAGCGTTACTGGCTTTGCTCAGATAGTGATGCTATTGAAGAGATTGGCTGATGAACTATGCCAGGGACGCCTCGTTTTCACTTTAGAAGGTGGTTATAACCTTCAAGTAGCCGCTTCTTCGGTGAAAGCTACCTTTGATGTCCTCTTGGATAGCTCAGAGATAGTTGACCCATTAGGGAAATCGACAGGAGCAAAACACGAAGGATTTGACCAGCATATTGAGAAAATAAAGAAAATACAGCACCTGGAAGCCTAAAGCTAACCTGGGGCCTGACTGTAGTAACCAACAACTCCCCCCTTTTTATTTATAAGCTCACTCGTGACGTATTAGCGCGGTAAATCAACGGCTACCAGGAATTAGGTTAACACCATATCTAGCCACTCGGCGCAAGGGGATAATTATCTCTGGTTATCTCCCTTTAAATAGCGGCTTCCGTTTCGCCAGGAAAGCCTCTACTGCCTCGGCATGATCTTCTGACTGGAGGGTGGCGCGAATAGTTGTCTCTTCCCAGAGTAATTGCTTGTAGCGATCGGCATCTAATCCCTGGTATAGCCCCTTCTTAGCTAACCGCATAGCCATTGGCGCTCCCCTGGCTATAGTTTCTGCCAATCCAGAGGTAACCGCTTGTAGCTGAGCTGATGGAACTGCATCATTAACTAGTCCTATCTCCTTGGCTTCCTTGCCTGTAATAGTTTTACCCGTGAATATTAATTCGCAAGCTTTACCTATACCTACCAGTCGAGGTAGCATATAGGTTGAGTTGTTTTCAGGGATAATGCCTACACTAGCAGCAAAGGGGAACGATATTCTAGCATCCTCTGCAGCAATTCTTATGTTGCAGCTTAATGTCATGGTTATTCCCCACCCCACAGCCGCGCCGTTTATCGCTGCAATTGTGGGTTGTGGCATGTCTACCAAAGCTAAATGAAATTTAGTCACCCAGTCAGGTAAATCGTATACCCTTTTCCCCTGTTTTCTCTGCTCTACAATGCTACGAGCCCAGTCAAGATCCAGTCCAGCAGAGAAGCCACGGCCACTGCCGGTAAAGATGAGCACTCTTACAGTATCATCTTGGGCTAACTTGTTGACCGCATCAAGCACTTCCTCACATAGCTGCTCAGTGAGAGCATTAAGTCTCTCAGGGCGGTTTAAGGTAAGGGTAGCCACATTTTCCTTTTTCTCAAGAAGTATAGTCCCGTAATCCATTGGTTTCCCTCCCTTAATTTAATCGAAGCCCTGCCAAGCGGTAATGTTTTCAACAGGCTCACGTTTGCTCTCCAACTTGTTTGCCGGGAAATCCCAATTGGGATAGCCAATAGTAACGGCGATGATTATTCTCTTAGACTCAGGTATTCCAGTAAACCTCCTCACTACCTCAGAAAACATTAGCCCTTGATCCTGAATGCAAGTGCCAAGTCCATAGTTCAGTGCTGCAAGGCAGATAGTCTGTACGATGGCACCGATATCGAACTGAGGGCGTAATTCACCAAGCGACTTATCCACCGATAGGATGATAGCTACCGGCGCATCGAAGAAGCGAAAACCTCTTTGCATCCACTCCGCTCTTTTCTCCTTATCTTCTCTAGCTATGCCCATGAGCCCGAAGATCTGAACTGCGACCTCCACCTGGCGGTTTCTATAAACACCCTCATAGGGCTTGATCAGGAAATCCGGATTCGGTGTTGCTCCAGAAGCTAGCACCTCAACGTTAGCCCGCTTGATGTTATCCAACACGTCACCGGTGATAACGGTAAACTCCCATGGCTGGGTATTCGTCCCTGAGGGGGAATGGCTAGCGATGTCTAGAATTTCCTTGAGTATTTCCTTGGGAATTGGGTCGGGTTTATAGCCTCTTATACTCTTCCGTGATCGTATAGCCTCTATGATATCCATTGATTGCCTCCTTCCCAAGTGCCAAACATGGAGCTAGAATTTAACCTACATTATCATTTAAGACTCTTTTCAGCGGGCCTCTTAGCAAAGGGCAGCCAGGAAGAAAGTCTGCCCCATTTACCGCTCTCCCATACCACCAGGAGCTGGCTGGAGATACAGATGGAGCTATAAGTTCCAATGATAACGCCCAGGAGCAATATTAAAACAAAGTAGTGTATGGTGGCTCCGCCAAAAAGAAACAGAGCCAGTAGGACAAACAGGGTAGTTAAAGCAGTGTTTAAGGACCTCCCCAGTGTTTCCACGATGCTTGAATTCACTGTTATCGCAAAGTCAGGACTAATGCTCCTGGACATGTTCTCCCTGATACGATCAAAGATGACCACGGTATTATTGATGCTATAACCCACAACTGCAAGTAGTCCAGTAATAAATAGAGCATCAACCTCTACCCCAGCGAGCCAACCAAGGATGGAGAAAATGCCCACTATTATGAGTACATCATGAGCCAGAGCGATAACGGCACAGGTGCCCCAGCGGAATGGCTTAGGCATGCGGCGGAATGCCCAAACAATGTAAAGTAGCATAGCTACAGCAGCTATTATTATGGCGATGCCAGCATTGCCTGCTGTTTTTGCCGCAATAATTGGGGATACCTCAAGGGGAACAGAAATTTCCACATCCCTATCAAAAGTCGACTCCAATACATCTGTCAATTCATTCACTTCTTCTGGAGATACAAGCTTCATGCGGGTGAAGAAATCCCGACTCTCCTTTCGAAATTGGATGATTGCTTCAGGATGCCCGAAGCTTGACATTTCCTCACGCAATTGACTCTGAAACTCAACTGCCTCGTTTTGCTCCACCTGGGGAGTAAACTTGATGGCCATGGATGTTCCCCCCGTAAAGTCAATTCCAGGCTGCAATTTAAAAACAGCCAGCGAGATTATAGCTACAATAATTGCTATAGCTGAGATAAGGAAAAACCATTGTTTCTTGCCGACAAAATCTATCATTGGCTCATCCCAAAGGCTGATGGCTTGGTCATCAGGCGCTTAGCCACAATCAGGCGAAGGAAAGTTCGAGTAATGACGATGGCAGTGAACATACTCAAGGCTACACCAATGAGTAGGGTTATGGCAAAGCCACTAACCATAGAGGCATGAAATGCACTGCTAGTACCAAGCCAGATAAGGACTACGCAAGCAATAAAAGTAGTGATATTGCTATCCCTGATGGCTGTCCAGGCGCGATTGAATCCAGCCTCCACTGCAGCGCCCACAGTACGGCCAGCGCGTAATTCCTCTTTCATACGCTCAAAGATAAGGACATTGGCATCCACTGCCATACCTAGGGATAAAATAGCGCCAGCAATGCCAGACAAGGTCAGAGTTATAGATGTGATGCTAAAAATGGCTAAAAGGAAAACGCCATAAATCCCAAGGCTAATACAGGCTATGAGGCCAGGCAAACGATAGTAAAGAAGCATAAATAGGAGAAGCAATATGATCCCGATTATTGCAGCTTGCAGGCTTTTCTGAATCGAATCAGCACCTAACGTAGGGTCCACGCTCTCCTGTCCGATAATTGTCAAGGGGACATCTAAAGCACCAGAATTAAGTTGAATTGCTAAGCTTTCAGCTTCTTCAAGAGGAGTAGGACCGCTAAAATCAATTTGCCCCCGATCCCTGATTACCTCCTGGACTACTGGAGCTGAAATAAGCTCATCATCTAGATAGATAGCCAACTGCTTGCCTACATTTCGCCCCGTTATTTGTTCAAAGAGATACGCTCCTTCCTTGTCCCATTCAAAAGCGACTAGCGGACGAGCTGTGTACGGGTCTACATCTGTTCGAGCACTTTTCAGATATTTGCCAGTCAATTCCTCCTCCCTACCCTCCCTGCTTGTAGCTTTAGCCGGCTCATCCTTAAACTCTGGCTTTCCTTCAGCATCAAGCACCGGCTGGCCATTTTCGTCAAGCTTCTGCTCCCTGAAATCAAGTAGAGCTGTCTTGCCAATAAGGCTGATCGCCTCACTAGTATTTTTCACCCCTGGAAGTTGAACTAATATTCGGTCGGTACCTTGCCTCTGAATTACAGGCTCGGTGGTACCAAACTCGTTAACTCTTCGCTGAATTTTCTCTACCACCGCTGACATGGCTTCCGTATCGGTCACGGAAGGGTCTTTTTGGGATAAATTAGCCTCGTAAAGCAACTGGCCCCCACCCTTGAGGTCGAGGCCGAGGGTTAATCCGTTAGGGCCAAGCAACTTCGTGTTGAAGGGCACTATAGACCATAGGGCAGAGCCAAATAGGGCAAGGATGAGAATTAACAGGCCAATGTTTTTTCTATTCAATTACCTCACTCCTCAAGGCACGATTATCCAATTCCTTCCGCACCAAAACTAGTGCCTCCTCTGTAGTATTTAGCTCACCGCTAGCTTGAGCTTCGCGAACCAAAACTAGAAGCTCACCAATCAAGGACCCCGGAGTTAAGCCAAAAATGTTCATCAAGTCATGGCCATCAACAAGCTTCACAGGCAGGACTTTGGCTTGCTGTTTTTCGTTCTCTGTTAGTATATACTCCATCAACTCACAGTATCCCTTCCATTCCTCTATAGACACAAGAGGTCCATAGACTGCCAGATAGTCAGCCAAAGCTAAAATCAGGATATCAATCCCATCATCACCAGTATCTCGGAAGTAACGATAAATTGCCCGTTGGGTGGGCAACTCCTTATTCGCCATCTGAGCGGGGCGAAGGTGATGATAAACAAGGCTCTCCACAAAATTTATTTCCCGATTGCTAAAGCGCAACCTCTCTAAGATGCTTGCTGTCATGTCTGCCCCTTCTTTAGCATGTCCCAGGAAGCGTGCTCTGCCTGTATCGTCAAGGGACTTTGTCCTTGGTTTGGCAATATCGTGGAGCAGCCCGCCTAACTTAAGCAGAGTTTTACGGCTGCTCCCACTGGAAATCTCTTGGGATATGTGAGCATCTATTGTATCTGACCACGGGGCAGTAGCTAACATATCTTCACGGCCATACCTCCATTCACTTTCTCTGATTAAAAATTCTATCGCGGCTACCGTTTCCACAGAATGGTCGAAGACATCCCAGAAGTGCACAGTTGGTTGCTCCACCCCCTTAGCCTCTGCTAGTTCGGGAATTAGGGATAGAAGTAAGCCCAACTCATCCAGATATCTAATGTGGTAGGCAGCTCGGGGCAAGGCAAGCAGCCGAAGCAACTCTTCCCTAATCCTCTCCCCGGGAATCTTAGTGATGGACTGGGAATAATGACGAAGCAGATTTTCTGTGTCGGGTTCTATAGTGAAGTCAAGTTCAGCAGCTAACCTCACTGCCCGCAGCAATCTAACCGCGTCAGCCTGAAAAATTTGCTGGCTTACCGCTCGCAGTATTCCGTTTTCTAAATCTCTTCTTCCAGAAAATGGGTCAATGAGCTTTAGTTGAGATTGCTTTTCGCCCGAGAATTCTGCGAATTTTTTGGAATCCATATTCTCTGCGCTCGCGATAATACTTAATTGACCAAGCTCCATAGCTAGGGCATTTATAGTGAAATCGCGGCGGGCGAGATCCGATTCGATGTCTCCCTCAAGCGAAGAAAAGTCAAGATTCCACTGCTGCTCTTTCTCGACTACTACCACTCTAGCTATGCCGTTTACATCATCAAGCAACACGAATTTGCCGCCAAGGGTTTCAGCTATATTTCCAGCTATGCTCGGGGCATTTCCATTCACGGCGATGTCAACATCATTGGTTCGTCTACCCAGAAGCCAGTCGCGAATGAAGCCACCTACAATATAGGCGTGATAGCTCTGCTGAGCTAGGAATTCGTGTAACTTATCTAGGGTGCTGATTAAGTTAGCTATTTCGGAAGGGGACATTAGCGTAGATTATAGCTATGGATGAGGATATTGTAAAGCTTGCTCATTGCTATTGAATTTCACTTAGAGCTAAAGTATTTGTTGATTGACATAATAGCCTTGGCGGCACGCCCCATGGTGCAAAAAACAGGAATTGAAGCTTCCAGCAACATTTGTTCCATATCTAAACGCTCTGGCTCAGCAGAGCCCGGGGGTAGAACAACCACCAAAGGTTTATTTTGCCTGTTTCTGAGTTCTATAAAGAAATCATTTATTTTCTTCATCTCTTCTATGGAGAAATATGCTAAGAAGATGTCCACGTCTTCCTGGATTAAGAGAAGTTCAATGATTGGATCCTCTGCTACCAATTCTATAGCTTGGAATAAAGTTGAAAGACCGTGGAATTGCGCTGCGCTTACATCAACGGGGTTACGCAGGATGCTGCCCACTTCGCCCAGAAGGTTAGTCAATTGCTTTCTTGTCTTGCTGGAGAGAGGTGGTAGCTTAAGGCCAGTCTCCATACAAGCGTCGCTAGCCGATACTGATATGCCACCACCACCATCAGCTAAACCTCCAATAATTGCTACATTACTGCCTTTGCAGCGCCCAAGCTGCTGAAAGATAAGCAGACTATCAGTTAACTCCTCCAAACTGTGTACCTCAATGGCGCCAGCTTGCTCAATAGCTGCTGACCAAATGGCTGCTGAGCTAGCTAAGGAGCCAGTGTGTGACATAGCTGCTTGAGCGCCAACTTCCGTCCTCCCCACCTTCCAAATAACCAATGGTTTGGTTTTGGCTACCTCTTTTATAGTACCAAAAAGGTGGCGCCCATTCCTTGTCCCCTCGAGGTAAGCACCAACAACCGTGGTTTTTGAGTCAGCAGCCAGATATTGCAAAAAATCGCTAGCATCTAAATCAATGCCATTGCCAAAGTTAACTCCTTTACTGTAATTAATATGCCGAGCCATCCCAATCTCCATCAACTTATCGGCGATGCTACCGCTCTGAGATATGAAGCCCACAGAACCACTTATGCCAATTTTACCCAGGGGTGATGGGCCGCAAGGTATTTTGTGGTCCGGGCAATAAACACCGAGGCAATTAGGACCTATGATGCGGATGCCATTTTCTCTTGCTTTTCTCAGCATCTGCTGTTCCAGTTCACGCCATTGGGGCTTGCCTGTTTCGCTGAACCCAGCAGTGAAAAATTGAACAACTTTAACTTTTTTAGCAGCACAATCATCAAGGAACTCCAACACAGCTTGCCGGGGAATAGAGGCAATGACATAATCCACTTCGTCAGGAATTAGCTTTAAGTCAGGAAAAATCTTCAGGCCCCAAACAGTGCCCCCACTAGAGGCAACAGGATAAACAGGCCCTGGGAAGCCAGCGGAAATTAAACCTTTCACCCAGCGAGAGCCCATCTTCTTTTCCTGGCTTGAAGCACCCACAACAGCGATGGATTTGGGGTAAAAGATAGGCTCAAATTCTTTAAGCTTTTCCTTAAACAACAGTCATCCTCGAAAAAGGACTGCAGACAGTTTATCAAATTTTGGTTGCCTAATACAGTTAAATAGACTAAAATTTGGAACGCCATGGATGTAGTAGCTCAAATGAAGAAGTTTGTGGAACCCAAATCTGTAGCCATTCTCGGTGTGTCGCGAACACCGATGACGATAAAAGCGACGACACTCGATGTGTTAACAAACCTGATTAAGCAAGGTTACCAAGGCAAAATCTACCCCATACATCCCCAAGCTAGCGAAATTCAGGGGTTAAAAGCTTATGCCAGCATAGCAGAGGCGCCAGCAGATATCGATTTGGCTGTGGTAAACCTGCCCCGGCATCTGGTCCCGGGAATAGTTAAGGAATGCGTCACTAAAGGTATTAAAGCTATAACTATAGTGACCCAGGGCTTTGCTGACGCTGCTGATGATGAAGGTAATCAACTGCAAAGGGAAATAGATGATGTTATCAGAGGAACCGATACCAGGGTATTGGGCCCCAATAGTCTAGGTACAATCAATGCTTATATCAATTTTAGTTCCTCCTTCATAGGGGCACAGATAGAGAAAATACCTGTTGGCTTTATGTGCCAGACCGGAATTTTCTTCGTAGACCTTCCTGGCTTGAAATTACTAGGGAAAGGTATAGATTTGGGCAATGGTAGCGATGTTCATTTTGGCGATGGCTTGGAATACTATGAAAACGATGCTGAAACAAAAGTAGTGGGGTTACATATAGAAGGCATGAGAGACGCTTCAAGATTTTTAAAACAAGCCCATCGAGTAGCTCGTAAGAAGCCGGTAATTGCTCTTAAGATAGGGAGGAGTGAGCAAGCTGCCCAAGCAGCTCAATCTCATACAGGTTCCCTGGCGGGCAAGGGTGAAATTTGGGATGCGGCTCTCAAACAAGCCGGAGTAATCAAGGTGAACGATATAGAGGAACTCAATGACACAATAAGAGCTTTTTTCATGTTGCCTCTGATGAGAGGCAGGAGAATAGGCATTGTTACCTTTACTGGTGGATTTGGCGTTATATGTATAGATGCCTGCCAGAGATGCGGTTTAGAGGCAGCCAAACTCTCTCCAGCAACTATTGAGCAGCTTAGTGCCTTTTATCCCTCCTGGCAGGGTGTTAGTAATCCAGTGGATATATGGCCGACAATAATGGTGACAAGGAAAACATCGTTATTTAAAGTTCAAAAGATAGCAACCAAAGCCTTGCTTGATGACGCCGGAGTAGATGCTGTTCTATGCATACTGGGTGTTTATGGGTTCTCATTTGACATTGACCTTCATCAGCTTGTAAAGGAAGCAGCAAAATCTCATCCAGATAAGCCTATAGTGTTCTATCTCTATAGGCCTCTCGTCACTGAAGTCAAGGATAAATTGGAATCAAAAGGCGGAACAATGGTTTTCTCTAGCCCTGAGCGGGCTATTAGAGCTTTAGGGCACCTGGCAGACTATTCGGATTTCCGCATGAAGCCTTGAAGCTTTATGGCTGTTTTTAGGGTTTAGGCATTAGCATTTAGCGTTTCTATATCTATGCTTGAGCAATTTGCTACAAAAGACAACATGTAGATTTAGCTTCGCTAATAATGTCTTCAGCTGTTATCCCTCTAGGATTATCCTGGCATCAACGGCCATAGCCTTGTCCTTATAAGCAAATATGGGGTTGAGGTCGAGCTCTTTAATCTGGGGATTTTGCTCTATAAATTGGGATACCTTGACTATTAGCTCCTCCAGTGCAGAGATGCTGGCTGGCTCTTGACCTCTATAGCCTTCCAGTATTGGATATCCCTTTATTTCCTTGATCATCTCTTGAGCATCTCTTCTGGTAACTGGGACTATTCTAAAAGAAACGTCCTTCAATACCTCTACCAGCACGCCACCGAGGCCGAACATAATTACAGGCCCGAATTGAGGATCTTGGCTCACGCCAACAATCACTTCTATTCCGGCTCGAGCTAAGGGTTGCACCGATACGCCCTGAATTGCGGCCTTGGGGTATTTTTGCCTCATGGATAACATGATCTCACTATAGGCATTGCTTACTTGAGTAGCATTGGCCAATCCCAGCCTAACACCGCCGGAATCGCTCTTGTGAACTACATCAGGGGAAATTATTTTCAACACCACTGGAAAGCCTGTTTCCTTGCTTATAGAAAC
>Ga0315545_1001504_pt1 | contig 22578 bp, 20 predicted proteins | sample SalMarSW160210MG_FD_203096 | JGI IMG/M metagenome (GOLD analysis project Ga0315545, IMG submission 203096) | Salt marsh sediment microbial communities from the Plum Island Ecosystem LTER, Massachusetts, United States - Salt Marsh Sediment SW1602-10 ...
AGGATAAATCAAGTATCGCCGGAGGAGACTGATATGAAGGAAAGAAACTCCCGTTAAATCGCAACGTTGACACATATGACAGAGAGGAGTAAAATCACAGTCAGCGCTTGGATTAGCAGAATAGTGCAAATCAAAGCCGTTTTTTTTAGCCCGGTTCTTAAATAGCCTAGAAATATAGAAAAAGGTCGACGAGGTCCTTGTCAAATCCCTGAACTGCTGAGCCTAACCTGATTGGTTAGCGCCCGAAAACAAATGGCTCGCTGGAGTGCAGAATTACAGTTAGAAAGGGCGGTGTGGAGTACATGGAAGATAAGTTGAAGAAGCTGGTGAGCGCTGGCAACAAAGAAAACAGAACTAAATGGGCCCATGAATGGCAGGGGCAAGGTAAGAAGGTCGTCGGGGTCTTAGACAACATGGTACCCGAGGAGGTTATTTACGCTGCCGGAATGCTACCCTGGCGGATTCAAGGCACGTGGCAAGAGGATGTTTCCCGGGCTATGATATATCGCATGCCTCAGACCAGTGCGTTTCTTAATCATGTCCTGCAGTCGGTCCTGGAGGGTGAACTGGATTTTCTAGATGGTATGGTATATAGCAATCGCGATGAGGATTTTGTGCGCTTCCGGGATTACTGGGAGTCGCTCAGCAAGACACGCCTTGTCTATCTTATTGAGGTTCCGATCATGGACTCAGAGTTAACCCGCCGGAGGTTTGCAGCAAAGATACGAGAGTTCATAGGCGTTATCGAAGAGTTCGGAAAGGCGAAGATCGACGACAAGTCGCTGCGCGATGCCGTAGCCGTGTATGACAAGGGACGTGCCCTGCTGAGGAAGATGTACGAACTGAGAAAGAGGGAGTTGCCTCCCGTGTCTGGTGGCGAAGCTCTGGCAATAACTATTGCGGCTACAGTTATGCCCCGGGACGAGTTCAACAAGGAGCTAGAAGGGTTGCTACCTTACCTGGAGAAACGGAAAGCGAATGTCAGCCATACCCGGCCTCGGGTGCTGCTGTCCAGTGACCTGCTGGATAATCCTGCTTACGTGGACCTGGTAGAGGAAACGGGTTGCCTGGTGGCTATGGATGACATGGACACCGGTAGCAGATACTTCTGGGAAATGGTTGATGGCGGCAGCGAGGACCCGGCATACGCACTGGCAAAACGATACCTCAAAAGTCGGTTGCCCCGTATGGTTGACTGGCAGGAACAGGCAGAACAACTGATGCAATGGACTAGAGAATTTCATACCGATGGGGTGCTGGATTTGACTGAGACGTGCGATTTCCCACGGGCGTTACGCAGGCCATTTTTAGAGCACTGGCTGAAGGAAGCGGGCATCCCTGAGGTGAGCTTTGAGCGCGATTACCACCTGTCTAACATAGGCCAGCTAAGGACGAGGATAGGAGCGTTTCTGGAGATGCTGGAAAGTAAAACCGCAGGGTGAGGTGGTTCTCTTGAGTCACCTGTGGATATCTTAAGGAATAGGTATGTCTCTGGTACGAGACAAGAGCAAAAAGAGGAGGGCGTGATGAACCTGCTGGAGAAATTGGTAGAGAGGAATGAGAGAAGGCTAAAGAAGATTGATGAAAACCCTGACCCCACAAAATTATGGTCTAATCGGCTGGGGTATGAGATTGACCGCGATCACTATAGGGAATTGCTGGAAGCGTGGCAGCAGGGTAAGCCTCTCTTGCCGTGGTTCCCATCTGCGATTTTGGCCAGAGCCATGGGTGCCCTGCATATGCAATTGGAGACCTTTGTGGATCAATTCCCGGAAGAAAGTCCAAGATATTATCAAGCTGTCCGTAGCATGGGGTTGCCCGAAAACGTATGTGATACAATGGTTTTAGCCGTTGCTGCGGTTAAGCTCGGAGATCTCCCTGCCCCAAGTCTTATCTCGTTGTGTCCCCGTGTGCCCTGCCGTCTCTGGATATATTACATGAAGATACTTGCCGAGTACTTCAATGTGCCACAATTCGAAATAGATCCTCCTCATGAGTACAGCGAAGAGAGTATAAAATATCTGGCTGGCCAGTTGGGTGAGCTTATCGAGTTTGCGGAAAGAAACGTGCCGGGCATCAAATACGACCAGGACAGGCACCTAGAACTACTGGAAGCAGAAGGCGCTTGGTTCGGCTACGCAAACAAGGAGTGGGAGCTGAGGAAGCGTATCCCTCTTCCAGTGGATAGCAGAGACACCTTCCGCCAGCCATTTCGCCGCGGGCCTGATCTTATTGACGATACGGCCAAGCTATTGGAGTTTTGGCGCCAGCGTACGGAGGAGATTGAGGAGAGGGCGGCTAGGGGAGTGGGCAGGGAGGAGAGGTTGCGGGTCCTTTGGATATGGGGCCGTCCTGTATACGCGGACCCTATGAACGTATTGGAACCCCGAGGGGTTTCAGTGCCTGCTGTGGTGTTGCCGCCAACCGCAACTTTTGGTGGTAAGTTTCCCATTTCTGATGATGGAAAGGAATTGGGGAGGCAGTTCTCTCCGCTCGAGCATGAGGCCAGCAACTGGCTTAGTCAAGACATGCTGCAGCGCCCACGGCGGGGTGGTCACGGATGGGCGGAGGATATTATTTGGGTGTGCCAAGACCTGAAGTGTGACGCTATTGTTTACTATCAGGTCGTAGGCTGTTTGCATATGGGTTCTCCAGCCAAACTGGTTGCTGATATGGCGGAGAGGGAGCTAGGGGTGCCAACCCTTATTCTTGCTGGCAGGGAAATGGAGGCAACATTTTTGCCCATTCCAGAATTTGAATCCAGGCTCGCGGAATTTATAGATATGGTTCTGGCCCAGAAAGGGCGAGGCTGAAGTACATGGAAGATAAGTTGAAGAAGCTGGTGAGCGCTGGCAACAAAGAAAACAGAACTAAATGGGCCCATGAATGGCAGGGGCAAGGTAAGAAGGTCGTCGGGGTCTTAGACAACATGGTACCCGAGGAGGTTATTTACGCTGCCGGAATGCTACCCTGGCGGATTCAAGGCACGTGGCAAGAGGATGTTTCCCGGGCTATGATATATCGCATGCCTCAGACCAGTGCGTTTCTTAATCATGTCCTGCAGTCGGTCCTGGAGGGTGAACTGGATTTTCTAGATGGTATGGTATATAGCAATCGCGATGAGGATTTTGTGCGCTTCCGGGATTACTGGGAGTCGCTCAGCAAGACACGCCTTGTCTATCTTATTGAGGTTCCGATCATGGACTCAGAGTTAACCCGCCGGAGGTTTGCAGCAAAGATACGAGAGTTCATAGGCGTTATCGAAGAGTTCGGAAAGGCGAAGATCGACGACAAGTCGCTGCGCGATGCCGTAGCCGTGTATGACAAGGGACGTGCCCTGCTGAGGAAGATGTACGAACTGAGAAAGAGGGAGTTGCCTCCCGTGTCTGGTGGCGAAGCTCTGGCAATAACTATTGCGGCTACAGTTATGCCCCGGGACGAGTTCAACAAGGAGCTAGAAGGGTTGCTACCTTACCTGGAGAAACGGAAAGCGAATGTCAGCCATACCCGGCCTCGGGTGCTGCTGTCCAGTGACCTGCTGGATAATCCTGCTTACGTGGACCTGGTAGAGGAAACGGGTTGCCTGGTGGCTATGGATGACATGGACACCGGTAGCAGATACTTCTGGGAAATGGTTGATGGCGGCAGCGAGGACCCGGCATACGCACTGGCAAAACGATACCTCAAAAGTCGGTTGCCCCGTATGGTTGACTGGCAGGAACAGGCAGAACAACTGATGCAATGGACTAGAGAATTTCATACCGATGGGGTGCTGGATTTGACTGAGACGTACGACCATACAAGAGAGTTCCGCAGGCCATTTTTAGAGCACCGGCTGAAGGAAGCGGGCATCCCTGAGGCGAGCTTTGAGCGCGATTACCACCTGTCCAACGTAGGCCAGCTAAGGACGAGGATAGGAGCGTTTCTGGAGATGCTGGAAAGTAAAACCGCAGGGTGAGGTGGTTCTCTTGAGTCACCTGTGGATATCTTAAGGAATAGGTATGTCTCTGGTACGAATCAAGAGTAAAAATATGAGGCTATTATGAACCTTATTGATGCCAGTATAGAAATGACTAAGGGAAGGCTAAAGAAGATTGGCGAAAACCCTGACCCCAGAAGATTGCGGTCTAATCGACTGGGGTATGAGATTGAGCTTAAACAGTTTTACGAGGTTCAGGAGGCATGGCGACAGGGCAAGCCATTATCGATGGGCGTTGGTGGCACCTTGGCCAAAGCCATGGGCTTACAGAGGGTAGACTATCCGTTGTTAGTAGGGAGCTTCCCGCAAGAAGTTCCAAAATACTTTCAAACTGTGCGTAACATGGGGTGGCCCGAACACATATGTGAATTCGTTACCCTGGGCCTTGCCGCGGCTACGGTTGGAGATGCCCCTCCCCTAAGTCTTCTCCTGGCAGAGAAAGAGGAGTGCACTGTTGCTACATACGCCCAGATGGCACTCACTGAGCACTTCAATGTGCCACTATTCGCCATAGATGATCCCCTCGATTATAATGAGGAGAGTATAAAATATGTGGCCGACCAGTTAGGTGAGTTTATCGAGTTTGCGGAAAGAAACGTGCCGGGCATCAAATACGACCAAGACAGGCACCTGGAACTGCTGGAATGGTCACGTATTGGATTCAGCTATATACGCCGGGAGTGGGAGCTAAGGAAGCTCGTTCCTCTTCCAATGACAGTCTGGGACAGCTTCCAGATGCCCATGATGCCTGACGCATCCGCCGAGGGGGTGAAGTATCTGCGCACACGCGTGGAGGAGATCGAGGAGAGGGCAGCCAAGGGAGTGGACCAGGAGGAGAAGCTGCGGGTCCTTTGGATATGGGTTGCGCCCTTTTATGCAAACTTTCTGGGTTTAATGGATTCTAAAGGAGTAGCAATTCCACACGCGGTCTCAGGCGGGACCGGCTGGCAGAATGGCAGGAGGGGCGCTATCGGGGATGAGAAGGAATTCGGGAGGAAGCTCTCTCCACTTGAGGAAGAGGCTAGGATGCAAATGAGCTGGTCCTGGCGGTCGCGGGGCCGTATGTGGGAGGACGAGATTCTTTTTGCCTGCCAGGACCTGAAGTGTGAAGCGATTATTTACTTTCAGTTTACCGGCTGTAAGCTCACCTCACACCCGGCAAGAATGGTCGCTGACAGGGCAGAGAAGGAGCTAGGTGTGCCAACCTTTATTATTTCGGGCAGGTCCATGGATCCAACATCTCTGCCCGCTCCGGAATTTGAATCCAGGCTCACTGAGTTCCTAGATATGGTTATGGCCCAGAAAGGGCGAGGCTGAAGGAAACGGAACCACAGTCTGATTAAGGGATGAGCGCGAGTTTGGCGGGGCAGGCGTGGCCTTAGAAAATATTGTTCAGAGAAAGGGCTTTGTTACCATCCTTGCTGTCAGCTCAGGCAAAGCCGATGTACAGATCCTGCAGCTTGGCTAGAGACTAAGGAGTAAATAGCCAAGAATGGTCCAGAGCTGACTGATGCTAGCGTATCAAGGATGCTCAGCGACCCTGCGGACAACGGGTAATCGGTTACTCTATTTCGGGTTTCCAAGAAGGTACGAAAATGGTTACAGCAGGCATTGATGTAGGGACCGAAACCACTAAAGTCGTTGTTCTGAGCAACAGCGAGATTGTTTCTCGGCATATTTTTATCGGAGGCGATGAAGACGCAGCAAGATTGGGAGCAAAGGCGCTGCATCAAGCAGCAGCCAAGGCAGGCATGAATCCAACGGATATTCAGAATATAGCCGCTACCGGGCTGGGTGGTATACAAATGCCCTTCGTGAATGAGCAAGTGCCAGAGGCTATGTGTATAGCCAAGGGCGTTGACTGGCTCCTGCCATCAACTAGGACAGCCTTAGATTTGGGGGCTGCAAAATCCCTTGCTGTGAAGTGTGATCATGGTAAACCGATCAAGATAGCTAGGAATGACAAGTGTGCTTCTGGAACAGGCATATATTTGGAAATTGTGAGCAAGATCTTGGGAATAGGGATCGAGGAGATGGCTGACTTGTCTCTAAGGTCAAAGGAATATGTCGAGCTTCAAAGCACGTGTGCTGTTTTTGGGGAGTCTGAGGCCATCTCGTTAATCCAAATGAAAAAAAGACCGGAAGACATCGCCAGGGGCGCGCTGAGAGGACTGGCAAAGAGAACTTATCCGTTGCTCCTCGAGGTGGGTTTGGAAAGAGATGTGACCCTGCTGGGCGGTGTAGCGCGAAACAGGGGGCTAGTAATTGCCCTGGAAGAGCTGCTGGGGCACAATTTGCTAGTCCCGCCTGAACCTCAAATAGTAGCCGCACTGGGGGCAGGCCTTATTGCACAAGAGAGAATGGCCTCGTGATTGTGGCAGGCGTAGATATAGGTTCCTTGAGTGCTAAGGCCGTTATCATGGAAGGCGAGAAGCTCCTCTCCTGGAGCATTATCCTTACTAGGCCCGACAGCGTTGAAACCGCACGGGAGGTTATGGATCAGGCGCTAAGGAACGCTGACCTTTCTCTAGATCGAATTGAGTATATTGTTTCCACTGGGTATGGCCGTGTGAACGTTCCGTTTGCCCAGAGGAATATCACCGAGATATCGTGTCATGCCCTAGGGAGCCACTGGTTGTTCCCGGAGGTGCGCACAATTTTGGATATGGGTGGACAAGACTGTAAGGCTATAAGGTGTGATGAGCATGGGAGGGTGACGAACTTTGCAATGAATGACAAGTGTGCCGCCGGAACAGGTCGCTACTTGGAACGCATAGGAGCTATGTTCCGGTTGTCCCTGGATGAGATAGGTCCTCTGTCGCTCCAGACAATTGAGGGCCCGGTGCAGATCGACAGCTATTGTGTCGTCTTTGCTGAAAGAAACGTTCAGTTGCTGGTACGGCAGGGGAAACATCGAAATGACATCCTCGCTGGTGCATGCAATGCTATTGTAGAGAGGATTTATTCCCTGTTAGCGCGGGTGGGGGTACAAGAGGCCTTCTCAATGTCAGGCGGGGTAGCGAAGAATTCGGGAGTGCTGAAGCGCTTGGAAGACAAGCTAGGAGTTAGAGCCTATATTGCGCAGGAACCCCAGATTGTTGGGGCATTGGGTGCGGCTATCTTCGCCAGGGATCTACTACGGAAATCACGGGGGTAGATTCTTACTGAATTAACCCGGGTTCTCGCTTAAAACTGACCCACCACTTGCTTCAACTGGTAACGCAGTGTCTTGTTTTCCTCCTTAAGGTTGTGGTTTTCTTGCCGCAGCTTTTCAATCTCTGCCTGAGCTATCGCCATCAGCTTTTGCATTTCATCATCCGCTGACTTAAATAATTACGCAAAGCAATTAGACACCAAATATCGCCACCCTTTAGATAAGAACAATGAGTACCGCGGTGACACCCCACTCTCGCGAGAGCCTCGACCGGGAGTCCAACGCCTGGGTCTTGACAGCTTGGGGAAGGTGATTTACAATCCTATTTTGGGAAAACCAAACTATTACGCGCAGTGAGTAACAGCAGGGAAGAGTTCCGGCGGTTGCTGAAGCCTTATCAGACGGTTTTGCCTCTACGGGTGGGGGGATGATCCGTAAACAAAAATATCAATAGTGAAGGGGGTGATAGTTACCAAGAGAAGCCGATTAATTAAGGATTTGTTGTATTCTTTCACAGGAGGAGGTGAGGCATTATAGAGAAGAGATAGTTAGCCCGCTAATTGGTTACAAGTAATACAAGAGAGGAGTTATTAAGTGAGAAAGATAAAAATGGTCGTCTTTACCAGTTTAGCACTAGTGCTGGCAGTCGGTACGATACTGAGTGGCTGTGGTGGAGGGATACCAACACCAACCAAAGAGAACCCACTGATACTTAGGTGGATTGCCTCAGGAGCAGCGGGGCGAGGGCCTGTGTGGGCACTGATGGAAGAGGGGAAGGAAGCGATTGAAACGAGAACTGGAGGCACGGTTGTCATGGAACTATACGGTGAGGGCCAGTTGTGCGAGGCAGGGGAAATTGCTGAGGCGATACGAACAGGTGTTGGCGATATAGGTTGGATACATCCGAGCTACACCCCGGGGCTATTGCCCAAGACTGAGCTTATAATGATTCCGCTTATTTGGCCAAAGGGTGACAGTCTTGTCCAATTCAATACTGAAGTCATAGCAGACTACCTCAAAGAGGAATGGGCAGACGTTGGCTTAAAGATGATGTTCCCTCCCCAAGGCGAGATTTACCGACAGCTTTTCTCTAAGAATCCATTAAGGTCTGTGGACGATTTTCAGGGGGTAAAAGTATCAGCTACCTCCGAGTTTGAGTGCAAAATTTTGGACCTCATAGGATTCTCGGCGATTCAAACGCCTGGCGCTGAAAGCTACGTGTCTCTAGAGAAGGGTGTTACAGGAGCCGCCTTAATGTTCCCGTGGGCCGCAGAAATGAGCCAATACCAAGAAGTCTGCGATTACCTTACAATGATTAATTTCTACAGCAACGAGAATTTTGTTGGGTGGGCTATGAACCCTGAGCGCTATGAGGAGTTACCCTCCGATATCCGACAAATATTGACGGAGGAGTTAGAGCGTATTTCTATTAAGTATTACGAGAGTCAGGGAGAGTGGGACGATGCAGCGATGGCAAACTTTACAGCTGGTGGTATGGAGGTAATAACGCTGACTGCGGCAGAATACGCTTTAATGAGACAACTGGCGGAACCTCTAATCGAGGAATGGGTAGCAGAGGCTGGAACGGAGGAAGCCAGAGAGTTTGCTGATTATTGTTTGAATCTGCGTGACAAGTACGAGGCGGAATGAGCGAAACGACGTGTCACTGTTGAATTCGGTGAAATCCGCTACCAAGGGAATGGGGGTAAGTGACTACCTCCACCTAATATCACTGCCAGCAGCAGTAGTTATGTTAGCATTGGTTGTGATTGACGTTGGCGGTAGGGAGTTATTTGGCAAAGGTTTGTTTGGAGCTTTCACTGTAGAAGGCATGCTGCTGGTACTGATAGTTTTTTCTAGTGCCGCGGCTTCATGGAAACACGGAGAGTTCATACATATGGATGTATTTTACCGTCGTTTCCCTGAACGCGTCCGAATGATACTTGATATAATTTCCATACTTCTAGGTCTAGGTTGCTGCGGTGCTCTAGTCTGGTTCAGTACGCAGGCAACCATCACCACCTTTAGTGATGGGAGTAAGGTCGGCCCACTAGCAATGCCACTATGGCCATGGAGGTTACTCATTCCGGTGGGCACTTCATTCCTATTTTATGAAATGACAGCCCGTCTGATACGAACTATTCGTCAGCTTACCCACAAGAGGGCGGTATAGTGAGTTCGGAAGCAGTCCTGGCTCTAGTTATAGGCTTCCCAGTGTTGTTCCTTCTCATATCTCTTGGCGTACCCATTGTCTGGGCACTAATGGTGAGCGGAATATTAGGCTTTGCCATTGTCGCCGGAGTAGAGAAAAGTCTGTTGGTATTCAGCTACACAGCTTGGTCTGCATCCAGAAAGGAAATGCTGATTTGCCTGCCGCTTTTCATCATAATGGGGCGCCTCGCCTTTGAAGCCGGGCTGACAGTCAAGCTATTCGCCCTAGCTAGCAGTTTTGTGGGGCGGCTCAAGGGTGGACTGGCTATGGCCGTATCGATTGCCTGTGGTTTATTCGGCGCGGTGAGTGGTTCCGTCTTGGCCGCACTAGGTACCTTTGGGCCTGTAGCTATACCGGAACTGACAAAGTACCGGTATAACAAGAATTTTACGGCTGTAGTTATAGCTGCCTCGGCAACTTTTGCCTCGATGATACCGCCGAGTGTTTTGTTCATAATGTATGGATACATTACTGAGACATCTATCGCCAAACTTTTTATGGCTGGCCTTCTCCCAGGGATTATCACCATTGCAGTATATTGTCTCATCATCTATGCGATGGTAAAAAGGAACCCCTCTCTGGCTCCAGAATCTCCGCCCAAAGTAAGCTGGCGCCAGAGAGGGCGACTTATCCTGGCTAACACCCCCATCGGATGCGTAGCTTTCTTGGTTTTAGGCGGTATTTATCTAGGCTGGTTCACACCCACGGAGTCAGCCGGTATCGGTCTCTTTCTCATTCTTGTTTTGGTAGTAGTGTCAAGAGGAACAGGAATAAAAGGAATTGTCAATTCTTTCCTTTCATCGGGACGAACCACGGCTATGATCATATTCCTTCTCATCGGAGGTACATGCTTAACTGCATTCGTAGCAGTAACTGGCACTGCGGCTGCAGCCAGTGAATTTATAGCTGGCCTGGAATTGAATTCCTATACGCTAATAGCGGCTATCTTTATACTGTATATTATTTGGGGCTGTTTCATAGGCGATATAAGCATGCTTGTTCTTGTCTTACCAGTAGTCTTTCCAATGGTGGAAGCCGCTGGTATTTCACCTATATGGTTCGGAGTCTTCACTGTCAAGGGACTTGAGATTGCCTCGGTGACACCGCCGGTAGGTATAAATGTTTTTGTCTTGGAGGGCGTGGCTAAGGACACGGAGGTACGCTCAGGAGCAATTTTCCGATTTGTTGTCCCCTTTGTGATTGCCGATACTGTGGTTCTCGCTCTGATAACAGCCTTTCCCCAGATTTGTTTATGGTTACCCGGTACTATGGGCTAAAGTCATCATCCATCTTGAGGAATAAAGGCCAGTTACAGGAGGCGAAAATTGTAGAAATCATTAGAACAAGCATGCGGTCTGTTGCAACCAACTCACGTAGACATCAAAGAAGCACGCCAGCATCTAACGCAGCACTAATGACAAACATCTCAATCTTCGGCTCTCCCTTTATAATTGGCAGCATAATATTCTTCCACACATCCGACTTTAAATATTCCTCTAGCGCCTCTTGGCTTTCGAATATGTAAATGCCACCTGCCTCGCCTGTCTTTGGATCCGCCACGAAATATTTCTGCTTTAGTCCCGGAACCCTTTTATAAACCTCAACTAGTTGGGCTAGCATCTTCCTCAGTTCTTGATCAGGCGGTTGGTCTTTCAATGTGAACGCAATTTTTAAAATTACCATTTTGGCCTCCTTTCTGAACCTATTGTAAAGCTTTCCTCAAATGACATCAAGAACCTATAGCAACTAAGCGCATCTTAATCTCTCTCTGCCTCATGACATGAGGGTGGGCAAAAACAGTGCAATCGCGGGAACAAACAGCAGGAGCATCACGTGAAATAAATCAGCTATAAGAAACGGAATTATGCCTTTGAATATAGTCTGCATAGGCACGTCCGGGGCTACCCCGGCGATGACATATACATTTATACCTATGGGCGGGGTAATCATCCCCATCTCACACACTCTCACTATTATTATTCCAAACCATATTGGGTCAAAGCCCAAGGTGAGAGCCAGGGGGAAGAAAATGGGTATAGTAAGCAAAATCATTGCCCCCGCATCCATAATGCAACCAAGTAATAAATATACTATCAGCACAAGTCCCATAATGGCTAAAGGAGGCAGGGGCAGCCCGCCTACTAAGTCGGCTAGCATAAATGGGATAGTGGTCACCGCCATGAAGTAGTTAAAAACAAAGGCACCAATCAGGATACCATAGACCATGCCCGTGGTTTTCATGGTCGCGAGAATAGCTTGCTTGAATTTTTGCCAGTTAAGTCGCCCTCTGATTAGGGAGAAGACAAAAGCCCCGAAAGCACCCACTGCCCCGGCTTCAGTAGGCGTGAACCAACCAATCATGAGACCCCCCAGGACGAGAGCGATTAACGCTATAATCTCGCCGCAGCTCCCAAAAGCCGCCACCTTTTCTCTAAGACTAAAGCTGGGTCCTTGAGGACCAAGGCTAGGCTTCCACCAACAAAGGATATAAATGGTAGCCATATAAAAGAGGGCCTCAAGCACTCCAGGCACTACGCCGGCCATGAAAAGCTTGCCTATAGACGTTTCGGTGATTATCCCATACATAATAAGAACGGCGCTGGGGGGGATAAGTATGCCTATAGTACCCCCGGCGGCGACACAGCCGGTAGACAGTGCCGGCTGGTATTTATACTTTTTCATCTCCGGTAAAGCTACCTGACCGATAGTAGCTGCTGTGGCTAGACTGGAGGCGCTTACAGCAGCAAACCCGGCGCATGCCCCGACAGTAGCCATGGCTAAACCCCCGCGGAGACGCCCCAGCCACTTAGCGGCAAGATTATACAGGTCTCTACTTAATCCGGAGACGAAAGTAATATGAGCCATAAGTAGAAAAAGGGGGAGAACGGCCAAGTCATAACTGGATACCGTAGAAAACGGGGAAGTCGCTATTTTGCTCAGGGCTGCAGTTTGCGACACCAAATACCAAAAACCGGCAAAGCCCACTCCAAGCATGCCAAAACCGATAGGCAGTCCGAGGGCTAAAAGGGTAAAAAGAACAACGAAGCCAACAATGCCGACAGTGACGGGGCTCATTTGCCTATCACCCTGGGGAACACCTTGAGCAGATAGACCAGGAGCACCAAACAGAGAATGATTAAACTGAATTCCCAGAATAATCTAAACGGAAAAACAGGAACGTTGAGCAAAAGGGTTGCCTCTCCGTCGAGTGCCTTTTCACGGATGAGCCCAACATTCGCCCAGGCTACCAGTGCCCAGAGGCCCAGGCCAATAGCTAAAGTGATGCTTTCAACAATTGCCCGGGCCCGCTGGGGAAATCGAGATACGATAATATTAATAGCAACATGGCCCTGCTCCAACGCTGTATAGACCAAGGCAGAGGCAGCAACCACGACTACCATAAGCTCAGTCAGTTCATAGGTACCAGCTATAACTCCTCCAAAGAAGCGATAAACAATATTCGCCACAATAAGGAGCACTAGCCCTATCAGGAAACTAGCTCCTATAGCCGTGCCAACTCCCCCTGTCCGGCGAGCAATGTTAGCCAAGTAATCCATTTAGCCTCACCGATTAAGCAAGAGGAATATTTTAAATAAACCTTACACCCAAGTCTACGAGGTCTCTAGAAGACGCTTCAGCTCCGCAAAAATCTCGGTACCGGGATACCCCATATCGTCAAGCTCTGCAGCCTTTTCCGCAATGACCAACTCAAAAGCTTCATAGAAATCGCTTAAATCCCCCGGCGATAGCTCGATCCACTCATGGTCAAAGGTATTGGCAAAGTCTATGCCTTCCTGTTCAGCTATAGCTGCATAATATATGTTACGTTCGGTGTACCAATCAACGTTGTCTTCAAAAACCTGCTGGACATCTGGTGGCAAGCTGTTCCAAGTATCCATGTTCATTACTTGCCCCGGATAAGTCTCCCGCCCAACGTTGTAGATAGTGGTGTACGGACATACTTCAGCCAAATTTGCTGACTTGAGGCCCTCAAAAAAGGTGTGCACACCATCTAGTAAGCCTTTTTCCAGAGACGTATAAGCCTCTGACATAGGTGTCGGCACTCCCTCGCCTCCCAGTTTTGCCAGCACAGGGATGAAGTTATCCGTAGCTTTGATCGTCAAACCAACCATATCCTCTAGACTACGAACGGGCTTGATGGAGTGCATCTGCTCTATACCGCCCGCGATATAGCCCATAATCTTGAAGTCAGCAAACTCAGCCTCTAACTCAGGAAATTCTTCGGTCAATTCTACGTAAGCATGCCATGACGCTTCCTGACCGGGGCACGCATAATACCCTACCGCTATTGCTGAGTGAATGGGGAAACCGCCTCCGGGTCCATACTGGGGAAAGATAAAGCCAACATCGGCAACGCCATGAAGCATTTCAGTGACACTCTCCCTGGGATCGACTAAAGTTCCGCCCCAATACGGCGTAAAGTAAACTTGGCCGCCCGTTTCCTCCTCTATCTTTTCCATCCAGTCAATAGTTGCCAGGGAGGTCATATGAGTTGGAGGCAGCATTGTGGCATACGTTAATTCTATAGGCTCTTCCGCTGGTGGTGTCGTTGGTGTCGTTGGTGTCGTTGGTGTCGTTGGTGTCGTTGGGGCTTCCTCTCCTTCACAGGCAGCCAGGAGCGGAGTAAGCGCCAGTATTAATCCTAGCAAAATGACCAATACCAAGCTTATCTTTTTCACTTGTTCCTCCTTGATCTTAATGTTTTTTCTACCCTCGCCGACTACTTCTATACTATGTCCATAGATACCTCCTGCCTCAAATTTAGCTGTCAACTAGCTTTACACCTATCGCCAAGCGATAGTTTAGTTTCCCAAAAGGTGATTGTAAATCACCCCCCCCCAAGCTGTCAAGATATTTTTGGAACTTTCCCGTCAGAATCGTGAAGAAGTCAATAAATTTGGGGTATTCCTCAAACCAAGAAGGCGAGATAAGTTATAACCTGAATCCGTAAACAACTCTTGAGTCACCTTTTAATTGTTTTCGATGCTTCTAACATCTCTATAAAGGTGTTTGCCATCTTCTCGGTTTCAGCCTCGGAGTAGACGCGAGCATCAGCCATGTCGCCCTCGAAAGACATGACCGGTATGTTCAAATGCTGCTCTAGCATCTGCTTAGCACGTAGCTGCCCGACGCTAACTAGGCGGCATGACCTGACGAAGTGCATAACTACACCATCTACCTGGTAATCCTTCACAAGTTCCAGAAATAGCTCTAGGGGGTAGCCTATTGTGGCGTCTCCGAGCTTACTTCCCCCTGGGATCGATCTCGGACGACGCCCGGAAAAGTATTCTCTCTTGGCTAAGGCCTCTAACGGATTTGATACGTCTAAATCTATCGGGATATTAGGGAGATATTCTGTCTCAATGGCGAACACTGCTCCGAGTTTCTCAAAGTAATTGTATATTCCCATGTTATGGTATGGTGCCATTCCTCCCCATAGCAACCGGTACCTCTCGTTTGGGATCGTTCCTATTTTATTGTCCACCCGGTACCGCACTTCCTGGTAGAGCCTACGGGTGAAATCTAACGCTTCTTTAGTGCCTGTTAAAATCCAAAAAGGTAAGACGGCGGCCATATGATCCTGAGTAGCCATGGGAGAGGGAACAGCCTTGCGCAACTGGTTGATCTCGTAGGACAATCGCCACACTTCTTGGGAATCTGCTAGGATTTGGCTCAATCTACCCCAGTCCATCTTCCTACCGGTGACCTTCTCTAGGAATGCTACCAACCCCTTGAATTGCTCTGAGTAATAATTAATGTAACGCCTGGCCATCCGCTCGTCCCATAAATCCGCCTCCAGCGGAGGCCAAATATCGTCGTACACCCACATTGGCACATCCCACTGGAGGGCTTGGAACCACTTGTATCCTGGGTCGCAGGAGCTACGGCTTATGAACATATCAGGCTTGGGTATACCCCCATAGGGAGTTTCGGGGGGTAACTTATCCACTTCACTATATGTACTAGCATACCCCAGACCTGCTCTGCAAAAGCTGCAGATGTCCACGGAAAATCCTGCGGTCTCTGCTTTCTCACAATACATACTGGCAGCTTGCTTGGCAGCACAGGCCGCAGAATATTCCTCAGGAAACATAGGAATAATATCCATGGCTAAGAGTATTTCCGTGGGGGTACTCATCATGCACCAGGCTACGTTCATATCCTCACGCTGCTTTGCCTCCCAGGCACTTGTATACCACCTTTTCACTATCTTGCCTACATCATTAGCTGTCTCGGTTGACTTAGTCGGTCCCTTTCGATGCTCCTCTTTGTCGTCCATGCCTTCTCCTCTCACTGGATCATTTCAACGAATGCCTGAATCCTTGTTCTCAACACTCCAAGACCACTCATAGTGTAATCACTCTCGATATGTAGAACTGGCAACCCCGCCTGTTGCAGATACTCCCTCAATTCTGGAATCTCCAGTTCAACACTGTCGCAGAATCGCACTGCATAAAGTATGATGCCATCTACTTGGAAGTCTTTGGCAAAGCGGATGATGTGTCCGAACCTGTCTTCTGCTGTCTCGCGGTAGGTACGTGGACACATGATCTTACCTAAATAGTATCTGGCGAGGCTACCTAGTGGATCCTCGCTCATTTCCACATCGTGCCAGTATGCCCTTGTCCCAAAGCAAATGTCTTCGATGACTACATTGGCGCCACAATTCTCCACCAATTGGATAAAGTCGCTATTATCGATTACACTTCCGTAGATAAGTAATCTAGCTCTCTTTTCACAGCCCTTCTGGCGAGTGGTAACATCCTTTATAACACTCTTCAACAGCCTGTTGGTTTCATCCACAGGAATAGTCATCCCGGCGATAACGGTTTGCAGCATCTCAGTTCCTGAAAGAAGGGGCGGGGCAGGCTTCCTCAGCTGGCATAACTCCCTAAGCAAGGCTCGGTTTTCATTATGGAATTCAATAGCCTCATTTAGGCGTTTGTCCGAAATCTCGCCTTCGGCTAACTCTTCTAGGCTTTCTTTAAAATCGGCCAATTCTGCCTTAAAGAAGTTAAAGGATGCCGGCCGAAGAGTGTGGGGAACGTTTAGGAAGCGAACATAGGTAGGTTGGACATGATCCTTCCAGAATATGTGAAACCTTCTAATGTTACTGCAGCTGCTGGGTACTACTACGCCGTTGAGGAAATCATACTTGCCTTTAACTGCCAAATCAAAGGAACTGCGTAGGTAAGGGCAGAGATTTGTGTCCAGATAAATATCAGCCTTAGTGATGGGCTCATGCACATCTCCTCTTATTCTGTATGGTAAGAGGTTAGCTGCGGTCATAATTTCCGCAGGGGATAAACAACAATAATACCCTATTACTTTCGTACCTTGGCTCTTAAGCTGCTCTGCTCTGCGGCTCGGATTTTTGTAGATTTCCTTTACCATTGCCAATCCGCTACTGGTTTTATCTGCTGTATGCATTTATATCAAAAATCCTTCCTTAAAATAGTACTCTTTTTTTATCATCATCCTATGTATAAATCGTATTCCCAGAATCAGCCGTTAGCGTTAAAATCCCGGTTCTCCTCAACCTGTGGCAAGCCACCCGGATAATCTTTAGATAGGGCGAAAAAAAATCGCAAAACTAAACTTAGAAGGTTGTTAGAGTCAAGCAACAACCTTTGCCTGCCTCAAAGCAGTTATCTCCTCTCTAGAATACCCTAATCCGGTTAGGATTTCATCTGTATGTTGTCCCAAGGTCGGCGGAGGAGTTCTAATCTTGCCCGGAGTATCTGCAAGCTTATATGGTATTCCGGTCACCCTAATCTTTCCGGCAACAGGGTGCTCAATTTCCTGAACCATTTCAACAGCGTCAACCTGGGGCTCGTTAAAAACATCTTCATACGTCTTTAATATACCGGCATAACCACCCGCGGTCTCGATAATCTCTTTCAATTCCTCGGCCGTCTTATCCTCAAAAGCCTGCTCAATAACCGGTTTCCACTCCTGGGCATCTCTCCCCATCCCAACCATCCGCATCCCCCACTCCCGGAAGAACGAGTCTTCAAGCAACTCATTAAGCCCGACTCCTTTGCAGAAATTGATCCACGCTTCCCCTCCCCTTCTACCAAGGTCAAAATTGCCGAAAAATAGCGGCCTATCTTTAGTTTTATATCCAGTCTCAGGATGGTCATAGGGAGCAGTAAGCATACCACTCCATGATTCAGGATCATAACTTGTCGCATAGATAGGACATCCATACTTTATTAATGCCGATAGCAGAGAGGTCTCAACTTTCTGGCCAATGCCCGTTTTTTTCCGATAATAGAGGGCGGCTAAAATCCCTGCAAATGCACTCTGTCCGGCGGATACAGAAGCGGCATCAGCACCTAGTCGCACTGGAGCCCCGCCAGGTTCACCCAGGTGCCACTGGTAGAGTGCCATTCCCTGTATTTCAAGCTCTGATGCGGCTCTATCCCTGTAAGGTCCACTGGACCCGAATGCAGATATAGAACAGTAAACAAGACTGGGATTGATACGGGACATGTCCTCATAGCCTACGCCTAATTCATCAGCTTGCCCTGGCCTAAAGGCTTCAAGAAAAACATCAGCTTCTCTCACTAACTGCTGGACTATCTTTTTACCTCTGTCATTTTCAACGTCAACAGCTAGGCTTTTCTTGTTTCGGTTTAAGGCTAAGAAAAGGGCGCTCTCCCCCTTAACTTTCGCCCCCAGACTCCGCGCCCAATCGCCACCAAGTGGCTCAACCTTGATTATATCAGCGCCAAAATCACCCAGTTGCATGGAGCTGTACGGCCCGGCGATTTCCTCACTCATGTCAACTACCCTTGTTCCCTGAAGTGGTAATACCATTCTATTTTATCCTCTCATTGCAGCATTAGAGTATTATTTACTTTTCTTTGTACCCAATCTCGTTGAGTATTTCTTCCCGACTACTATCCGGTTTGACTGCTGGCTTAATGCTGGTGGCGGTCTTGCTGAATTTTACAGGAAAGGGGGTATGCATCACTTTGCCCCAAGGTGTTTCCAACACCGGAAGCATTTGGTTTGCCGCTACATGGGGATCGGCAACGATATTATCAAAAGTATAGTATGGGCCGCAGGGGACATCATGCCTCCGCAGCAGAATAAGCCACCATCTGGCTGGTTCGCTCGCAAACTTTTCCTCCAGTATAGGTATAAGTTGCTCCCGGTTCCTTACCCTCTCTGCATTGGAAATGAACCTCGGGTCTTTCTCAATCCCGTCCAACTCCAAAGCCTTACATAGTCTTGGCCAGTATTCCTCCCTCGGGATGCTGACATTGATATAACTGCCATCGAGCGTCTTGAAGGCTTGCGAGGGCACTATATTGGGGTTAGCACTCCCCATCGGCTTTGGGCTCACCCCGGTAGCGAAGTATTCCGCAATTCGGGTAGCCTGTACAGAGAGCGAGAGCTCAAACTGGGACGTTTCTATCTTTTGCCCCTTTCCCGTAATCTCCCGGGCTAGAAGTGCCAGTAGAACTGACCCACAAACCCCCATGGCACAAGACACGTCAATATGCATATATTGCCTTAGTATCTCGCCCTGGCTGCCAGGCTCTCCAGTGATACTGGCAAACCCAGACATGGCCTGTTGATAGGAGTCGAAACTGGGTGTACGGGCAAGTGGACCTTTATGACCATACCCTGAGCTGGAGACGTATATGACGCCAGGATTAATTTTACTGACGGCATCATAGTCAAGCCCCAGCCTCTGCATCACCTCAGGTTGATAGTTATGTATAACAACGGCTGCTTTCTCTGCCAGGCGCAATGCTATCTCGCGGTCTGTGTCTGTTTTCAGGTCCAAAATGATATTCCGCTTGTTACACTGAATAACTATATAGATGGCACTAGCACCTTGCTTATGTGGTACAAGGTAGTAAGTATTATCTAATCCAGGGCGCTCAACGCGAATCACATCCGCTCCCATATTCCCGAGAAATGAACAAGCTAGCGGTCCAACACCGAATATCCCAAGGTCCAGAACTTTTGTCCCTTCAAGCACAGCTTTTGTTTTCAAATCTTAATCCTTCCTACCGTAAGGCGGCAAAGCTATTTAAAGACGTCTTTGACTTAATCTGACTCACCCCCTCATCTTTGGGTTTTAACACCGAGCAGGTGACCTGCTCCCCGAAATTAGGTCCGCTCTAAATAGTAACAAGAGCCAAGCTTACTCAAACACGTTCTCTTGGAATAGCTCTAAAAACTCCTCGTCAGACATACCCAGAAGCTGGGTGCAGACATATTCGGTGTGCTCCCCCAAACACGGGGAAGTCCCCACCTGGGCTTTGGTCTTCAGCAGCTTATAAGGGGGAGTTGGGTGACCAAAGACTCCTATCACTGGGTGCTTCAGAGGCACAAGGAACCCCCTCTCCTTTAATTGAGGGTCGTGTTCCACTAAGTCCTGAGAATTTTGCGCCACCCCCGCTGCTACACCGGCCTCCTGCATCATTTGCATAATTTCCTCAGCCGAATGCTTTTTGGTCCACTCTGACACCAACTTTTCCAACTCGTCTTCGTTCTCTTTCCTCGAGTTCAAAGTGGTGAACCTCTGCTCCTTTGTCCACGGTGGATTTCCTATCACGTGACAGAAGGCTTGCCACTCCTCATCGGTAAACACAGCGATAGCACACCACCGGTCATCTCCAATACAAGGAAAGACACCGTGCGGGGCGGCATTCGAGATACGGTTACCAGTGCGAGTCTGTAACCGTGCGTTGGCTTCCCAGTCCAGTATGACTGGGGCGATTTGATTGGCGCAGACCTCAAGCATGCTGACATCTATGTATTGCCCCTTCCCGGTCCGGCGCCTGTAGTCCAGCGCAGCGACGACGGCCAAGCTGACAAAATACGGAGTGACGACATCGCCGTAGAGAACACTGGTTGGCATCACTGGCCCCCTGTCTGGCCATCCCGCGAGATAATAACGGCCTGATAAAGAGTTGCCGGTACCATCGACACCCCATTCGCGGGCAAGAGGGCCTGTTTGACCATATACGCTCGCCCCAACCATAATAATATCGGGCTTTATCTTGCTCATGTATTCGTAGCTCAGACCTAGCTTACTCATTGTCCCTGGGGTAAAGTTCTCCACAACCACGTCAGTCCAACGTATAAGCCTAGTTATGACCTCCTTTGCCCGAGGATGCTTCAGATCAAGCGTTATACTATATTTTGACGTATTGAGATAGGTAAACAAAGGCTTATCATCTGGGTTAGTTGCTGTGGATATGGAGACCTGCCGGTCCACCCTCGCAGGGCCCAGGCGCGCACGAGACTCGACACGGACCACCTGTGCTCCGTGGTCCGCAAGATGCCTGCCGCTCAAAGCGCCAAGGAAAGCCCAGCCAAAATCCAGAACCTTGACTCCATCCAACGCCTGCTTTCCCATATTTTTCAATTAGCCCCCCGTCTGTTATTCAAATAACATTCGTCTCTTTCAATACGGCAATTTCCCGATTAGACAGGCCCAGTTCTTTCCCGTAAATTTCGTCGTTGTCTTCACCGATAAGTGGTGCCCGACGTCTTGCGTAGTTCTCTGTTCCGTTACACAAAAAGAAATACTTGGGATGAGCAAGCGTAATGCCTAATTCAGGATAGTCCAGGTCTGCCCAGAAGTCCCTTGCCGCAAGATGTCGGTCTTCAAGCACATCAGCTGGATTGTTCACCACAGCGGCGTTTATTCCCCTCTTCAATCCTTCCTCGGCTATTTCTTTCTTAGCGTGTCTCAAAAAAAATTTGCCTATCGCTTCTTCAAAGGCATCGTTCGTTTCTTCGGTCAATGCGGCTCTATCGAATTCGTCCCAATTCGCCACTTGCCTAAGTGGATTTTCAATTCCATCCTCATCAATCCATTGAGACAGGGCTCGATTAGAGGATGCTCCAATCTGACCACCCAAGAGGTACCAATATATATATCCATCCTTACACGGCCAGATCCACCTGCTGCGAATACGGCCAAGCAAATTTATGGCACCGCACCGTTTTATCAAGCGTTTATCAAACAGCCAAGATAACAGGCTATTTATGTTCCTGCTAGCAGCACACTCTTGAATAGAAACATCGACCTGCTGACCTTCGCCGGTAATCTCACGATAGTAATGACTGATTACTGTCCCGAGAGCAGCGGCGGCATTGGCTTGGAAGTAAACAGAATTAGGCGACTCTTTAACAGGTGGCCGGTCCGGATCTCCGGTGGTTTCTAGCACTCCGCTCATGGCAGCAACTACCAACTCACAGCTTTTATAGCGACTGTGAGGAGCTTTCTGACCAAAAGGTGTTACCGAGGTCATGATAATTTTTGGATTCACCTGGCTTAATGCTTCATAACCAAGTCCAAGCCTATCCATATAGCCCGGAGAAAACGATTCCAGCACGAAGTCAGATTTCTTCACTAGTTTCATGAACAAGTCTTGCCCCTGGCTAGTTTCCAAATTAAGGGTTATACTTAGCTTGTCACTATTGAAAGCAAACCAGTAAAGGCTTTTCTCTGGGTCAGGAATGTCATGATAAAAAGGGGGAATGTTTCGTGCAGGGTCTCCCCCGGGTTTCTCAATCTTTATTGTATCGACTCCTAGGGAAGCCAAAATCTTGCCGCAGACAAATCCTTTCTCATCTGTTAGATCTAAAGCCCGAAAACCGCTCAGAAGACTATTAGCCATTACCCATTCCTTTATCCTTGCGTTGTCTTTTCCCAGGCTTGAGGAATTCTTAAATCACAGGCTTATCGCTCTGCGCGAATACGCCTCCGTTCAAAAGTTGGTTGTTTTCAGACAAACTGAAGGAATCTTACATCGCTACCCCTCCCCCTGTCAAAACAGGCGAATTGACTCATAATTAAGGAGGGAGAATGACACAAATAGGCCTTCGTGCCTCTTACTAAGTCTTTACTAATCAAACGTTTTAGTGTTTTGTTAGTAAACCACTTTGAAGGAAGCCGTAACCTGATGTTGCCACATCGTTGCATAGAAGCCCCGGTTATTTCCTGCTGTAGGACTGTGACTGCTAATCCCTTTTCCCGACTAGTCCATAGATGAAGAGGTAGTTAAGCTGGCGATAGACTTCTAAGTCCGGCTCGATTTCGGCCATCAGGTCGGGGCCGCCGTCCTCATCTTCTTTTTCATTCTCTGGGAGCGCCACACCGACCATCCCATGCTGGAGATAGAGTTCTTTAAGAACCGCCGCTTCTCGGCCGGCGTCGGCGCCGTCTCCCTGATG
>Ga0315545_1001507_pt1 | contig 22538 bp, 26 predicted proteins | sample SalMarSW160210MG_FD_203096 | JGI IMG/M metagenome (GOLD analysis project Ga0315545, IMG submission 203096) | Salt marsh sediment microbial communities from the Plum Island Ecosystem LTER, Massachusetts, United States - Salt Marsh Sediment SW1602-10 ...
ACATAATAAAGACGGCCAAGCTAAAGAATAATCCGGCGAGAAGAACATCTTTTCTCTTTTTAGGAGAGTAAGTTAGAATAGCCAAAAGAATTAAGGTTAAAACAGCCAAAGCACAGGGGTTAATGGCATCAACGGCGGCTAAGGAAAGGATTTTAGTTAGAGTAAAAGAACGACATTCTTGGCTGTTTATCTCTCTCTCAATAGGGATAATGGCTGTTTTACCCTCTTCCAAGTTAGGTTCTCCCTTCCATTGAAAAAGCCAGTCGTCTATTTTAATGGCCTTTTCAAAGCTTAGACTTTTTCCAGAAAGGGCAATTTCTTGCGGCTCAACAATTTCGTAATTGATCTTTTCTAAGACTGAGGCAAGATCTTCTTTAAGTAAGAGGTCTTTTAAGAAACCATTCTCTATTTGACTGTCTTGGATTTTCGTCAAGACTCTCCCTCTGCTCCAGATGGTTGGTTTTCCTGGGAGTGAGGAGAGAGATAGATTATTAAAAGATACAGTCCCTTGGAGTGAAGGTAATTTATTGGTTTTTTTATCTATTACTCCTTCGATGTTTTCTAATATCGGAGAGTCGCCAATAAGAAAGTCGTTTTGGCCAAAGATGGCCAGAGGAACACCCATGCCAGACCCATATTCTTGATTATATTGGTAAAGTAATGGGGCGTTTTCTTGTTTCTGATATATTTCATATTCAAAGATGATAAGCTGAGGATATTTTTGTGGTAATTGTTCTAAAACAAAGGGATCTGTTTTTGCACAATGTGAGCAGCCCACACCGGTGAAATAAATAAAAGAAAAGGGTTCTTTTTCTTGAGCATAAATTCTAGAAAAAGGAATTAAAAAAAGACTGATTAAAAAAATAAAAAAAATAAATAGCTTTTTCATTTTATTCTTTTTAGGATAAAAGATTGTCTTTCTTTTTGCAAGTGATTTTTATTTACTTTTATAGCCCCAAGGTTGTCTGCCAAAGCCATGTCCACCATAATCAATACGGTGAATATTGGCAGATTTGCATTTGGGGCACTTCATTTCCACACCCTTTTGGCCCGTGCCAAAAGGAACATCCCAGGTGTGTTTACAATCCTCACATTTGAATTTTCTTATAGTTAGTTTGACCATTTTAAAATCACCTCCTTCTATTCTTAAAGCTTTCCCTTCGGTTAGGGCTTCAGTTATTTTTTGACAGGCCGAAGTTAATATTCGCTGAAAAGTACTTTGAGAAACTTTCATTTTTTTAGCGGCTTTAGTTTGATTCAGTTTTTGTCCATATCTTAACCTCAACGCTTCTATCTCATCCATTGTTAAAATGACTTCTTCTAAGGAAAAAAGAGGTATCCCTTGGGGTTTAAAATAGGTCACCCCAGGACTGAAGGCAATCCATCGTGTCTTTCTTGGTCTAGGCATAATATTATTTTAACCTAAAACCACCTACTGTAAAAGTAAGTGGCTTTAGGGTTTTTTATTTGTTTTCGATCTCTTCAAGTCTTTTTTTAATTGTCTTAAGTTCATCTTCTAGGGCCTTAGCGTCTTCTTTAAGAGCGTCTTTCTCTGTTTGGGTATTCTCTTGATAGGGAATTCCCCCGGAACGCCTCCCCCAGGAAAAACCAAAACGTGGTCTTGACCAAGCTCGGCCATATCCTCGACCGTAAGCTCGACCAGCTCCACAAGGACCAAGTCCACGACCAGTTAAAGGGCCTTGGCCTGAAGGACCAGTTCTATCAAATCCAGGCATTTTTTACACCCCCTTTCAATACTTGATTATGAATATATATTCATTATATAATATCAATATATTTTGTCAATTATTAATTAAGTGGTTTATATTTTTGTTTAATTTAATTTTTTTGTTACAATAAAAAGGTGGAATTATTACAGAAGGAGGTGAGATAATTATGCCAAGGTTTGGTAGAGGTGTTGGTTTTGGGGCTGGTCGTGGAAGAGGAAGGGGGCGTATGTCTGGCCCATTTGCTGCTGGCCCAGGTGGAGTTTGTTTATGTACAAATCCGAAATGCAAAAACGAAATTACTCATTCAGTTGGCGTTCCTTGTTATCAAATAAAATGTCCTAAATGTGGTTCGCCCATGGTTAGGCAGAGATAGGAGGTGAAAAATGAAAATTGCAGTTGCCTCTTCAGGCAAAAGTTTGGATAGTTTAGTGGATGCTCGTTTTGGCCGTTGTCCATATTTTTTGATTATTGATTCAAAAACGGAGAAATTTGAAGTGATTAAAAATGTATCTGGACAAGAATTTCGGGGTGCTGGTATTTCTGCTGCTCAAGCGATTGTTAACAAAGGAGTTAAAGTAGCAATCGCTGGTAATTTCGGTCCTAATGCTGTGAATGTTTTGAGTAGTAGCGAAGTTGAAATTTTTGGTGGAGTTTCCAGCGTAACTATTAGTGAAATTTTGGAAAAGTATAAGAGAGGGAAATTGAAAGTAAATAGTGGAAATTTTGGAACTTTTCCTAACAGAGATTTTAGAAGCTTTAAAGGGAGAAGTGAAAAATGATAAAAGAGAGAGAAGAAAAACTTAAAAAAGGACAGAAAGTTGCGGGAAAAGCTATTTGGCTAGAAGGTTTTTTAGTGCTTTTAAAGTTTATTGTTGGTTTGTTATCAGGAAGCTTGGTGCTTATTTCCGATGCGATTCATAGTGCTTCTGACGTTGTTTCTATTATTACTTCTTGGTTTGGTTTAAAAATAGCCCAAAGAAAAGCGAGCCAACGATTTCCTTATGGTTTTTACAAGGCGGAAAGTTTAGGTGCTTTACTTATCTCCTTTTTAATTATTTATGCTTCTTGGGAGATGTTTACCAAAGGGTATGATAGATTGTTTTCTTTTTCCCAGATAAAGATGCCTCTTTTGGCAATAGGAATTTCTTTTCTTGACGCTTTAGTTTTATTTTTTTTCGGTAAGTATGAAATTCGAGTAGGAAAACAAATTGGAGCTCAAAGTTTAACTGCTATGGGTGAAGAAAATAGAACTCATCTTTTTTCCTCAACGGCTGTTTTAATTGGTATTTTAGCAGCCTATTACCGAATTCCTTATCTAGAGGGATTAATTATTATTGGGATTTCTTTACTAATTTTTAAAATTGGTTTAATGGCGACAAAGAATTCAGTTTTTGCCTTAATGGATGTTAGTCCTAGTGAGCCGTTTAAAGATAAGGTGGGAGAAGCGATAGAATCAGTTCCAGGAGTGGAAGAGTTTTTTGACCTCCGTTTGAGACAATCAGGGCCTTTTGTTTTTGGAGAGACAAAAGTGGGAATTAGAAAATCTATTGATGTTAAGCGTGCTCATGAAATCTCGGAAAAAATAGAGAAAAATATTAAGAAAAAAATTCCTAAAATAGACTCTTTCAGTATTCACGTTGAGCCTTTTCGAAGTGACTTTCATCATTTAGTAATTCCCGTTAGGGATAAAAAAGGACTCGATTCATTTCTTAGTGGTTATTTTGGTCGTGCCCCCTATTTTTTGTTTATTAATTTAAAGGGTAAAAAAATCAAGGGTTTTTATTTTCTTAAAAATCCCTATAAGAATAAATCAGTTAGGGCTGGATTATCAGTTTCTAAAATGATTGTCAAGCAGAAGAGCGATATTTTGTTAACTGTTGAAATCGGTGAAATATCCTTTCATGTCTTGAAAGATAATTTAATTGACGTTTATCAAGTTAAAAATGAAAAGGCCAGAAAGATTATTAATCAGTTTATTGAAGATAAATTACCTCAACTTGTAGAGGCAACAAGAAAAAAGGATTAATTAAGAAATGGTTCAAATCGGCATTACTGGTGGTAAGGGAGGGACGGGAAAATCAACTTTTTCCATTCTTCTAGCCAATAAACTTAGAGAAGCGGGGAAAAGAGTTATTCTTTTTGATGCTGATGTTGAATGCCCAAATGATTATTTATTATTGGGTCAAAGATTAGAATTTTCTAAGACTAAAATCTATGCCCGATTCCCAAAAATTGATAAAAAGAAGTGTCTCAAGTGTGGTATATGTGTTAGAAATTGTCGCTCAAATGCCATTTTTCAAGCTCCAGGTGAATTCCCGATTTTTCTTCATGAACTTTGTTCTGGTTGTGGTTTGTGTTGGCATTTATGTCCCCAACAGGCCATAAAAATTGAGAAAAAAATAATTGGTGAAGTTTTTAAGAATAAAATTGATAAAGATTTTTATTTAGTAACAAGTCGTTCAGTCGGTATTGTCGATGAAACTGGTCCAATTGTGAGTAAAGCAAAGCAATATGTTTGGAGTTTGGCTAAAAAATTGAAAGCTGATTACTTATTAACCGATACAGCGGTAGGAATGCATTGCGGTGTTATACGAGCTTTGATTGGAGTTGATTTGGCTTATGCGGTGACTGAACCGACCCCTTTGGGAGCTCACGATTTAGAGTTAATGCTTAAGTTGCTGAAGATTCTCAAGTTGCCGACAAAGATTGTTTTAAACCAATACGGTTTAGGTAAAAATCATTTTATCGAGAAAATTGCTCGGGAAAATAATATTGATATTAAATACAAAATCCCCCACTCTAAAAAAGTGGTTGATTTTTATTCTCGAGGGAAATTAGGAGAATTAATTCTTTTATAAAAAATAATGTTGACTTGTCCAAGTGGAAGTTGTTCTTTATCTAAAAAATAAAATTAGGATGAAAAAAACAAAATTTAAAATTGTAATTGCTTCTGGAAAAGGTGGTGTTGGAAAGTCAATGCTCGCTTCAAGTTTAAGCATGCTTTTAGCAAAATCAAAAAAAATAATTGCGGTTGATTGTGATGTTGATGCTCCCAATTTTCATTTATGGTTGGGTCAAAATGGAAGATGGGATAAGATCGAGAAAATTTCTGTCTCAGAGAGACCAGTGATTGATTTTAAAAAATGTACTGGCTGTGGCCAGTGTATTAAAATTTGTGCTTTCGGAGCCTTTAAATTAAAAAAAGGAAAACCTGTTTTAAATAAATTTTTTTGTGAGGGATGTGGAGCCTGCGAGATAATTTGTCCATCTAAGGCCATTAGTATGAAAAAAGTTAAGAATGCCGAGATTAGGATTAAGAAAGAAATTAATGGCTTTCCCTTGATTTCAGCCCAACTTTATCCAGGTGAAACTGGTTCGGGTAAAATTGTTGATCAGATTAAAGAGAAAGCAGAAAAGTTTGACTATGAAGTAATGATTTTAGATGCGCCAGGAGGATCGGGTTGTCCAGTTATTGCAGCCTTAAATGGAGCCGATTTTGCTCTTTTAGTTACTGAACCAACCCCATCGGGGTTTTCTGATATAAAGAGAGTTTTGCCTGTAGTTGATCATTTTGGTATTCCATATGGTTTAGTTATCAATAAGTGGGATATTAATCCTGAGTGGAGTGAAAAAATAGAGAAGTGGGCCGGGAAGAAGTTATTAGGAAGAATTAGTTACGACAAAAAAATTTTTCAAGCAATTGCCAAGTTGCGACCGATTATCGAAACCAATTTGCCAGTTAAAAAAGAAATAAAAAAAATTTATCTTAAATTAAGGAAAATTTTACCTTAAAGGTCTTTTCTATAAAAGATATTTTTCTTCTATTAATTGTGCCGTAGGAGAGACTCGAACTCTCACGGGTTTTACCCCACAGGATCCTAAATCCTGCGCGTCTACCAGTTCCGCCACCACGGCCTGTTGTTATTTTATCAAATTTTAAGAGAGATTTGAATTCTTAGTGAAGTTCAGCCTTCTTTTCTTTGAGGAAGGAACTCCAGTTTTCAATGAAGTTGATAAAGCCCAGGAAGGGCATGTCGATGAGGGTTGTAACAAAGACACTGACCACATTATATTTTTTCCATTTGGTTGACAGCCATTGACCTAGTTTGGCCACTGGGATAGAAAGAATATCGAGAATAAATTCCCAGAAAGTCACCTTTTCATCAACAGTAATTTCTTTAGCTCTCTGTCTAATGACTAGACCAGAAAAGATAATTACGGCGACAATCATTGTGTTAATAAAGATAGAGGTTGGTGGTAGCCCGAAGAAACGTAGGATCCAGATAATGCCCCCTAGAGAAATGGCACAAGCAACAAGGTAAAGTAGACCGAAAAAGAAATTAAAGATATAGTTTCTTCTTTTGGAGACCTTAATTTCATAAACATCATTTTCTCCCTTAGAGTAGACAATTTTACCAATTTCCTTGGTGATAACTTCTAGATTATTTTTAGGTGGTTTTTTGGTAGTGATGGTTAAGAAGAGCATTAGCATCGTTGGTCCGACAATATCGGCAACCATAGCCTTAGGGTTAAATTGGCCATAAAGCCATCTGGCTAAAGGGACTTCGACAACAAATAAAGAAAAGCCATTGGCGATAAAGATTGATAAAGTAGAGAAAATGGCCATTTTAAGCAAACGCCTTCTTAGGGTTTTAAGTCTTTTTTCATAGGTGTCTCTGATAAGATTTTTTAGAGCTTTAGGATTGGTGAACTTTTCCTCGATATTACCTGGATTTTTGATAAGAATGTTTAGAATATCACCAAGTAAAAGCCATAAAGTTTCGTATCTCTCACCAAGTTTAAAGAACTTACCTGAAAGCGGATGGCGAAGATCCTTGTCAAGATTTTGGCGAATATTGTTGATATTACTGGCAATATTTTCTATCATTTCAGCAGAAGCCTTAATCCAGTCTGGATAGCGATATTTTAACAAGCGATAACTAATAATAGGGTCATCCAGGTGGAATAAGGTTCGGTGGACGGCAATAAAGATCTGAATTCTTTTGTCTTCATCATTAATGATATCTGAAGGATTCATTTGAATTCTCTCTTCCATAATATTGGCCATAGAAGAAATCAAAGCGTTTTCTCTGATTGGTGGAGCTAAAGTCTCCTCTATTTCACAAGCGGCAATTTCTAAAATCCAATTATAAAATTGAACCCTGTTTTTATGATCTTTAGAATTAAAATTATTTCTCAGAATATGGATATATTTTTCTAGAATTTGCTGTACAGTGGCTATTTTATTCTGTGGGATTTGATCATTAGGTAAATGGCCTCCCCTAATAGATTCTAGAACTAGACTTTCAGCAGTTCTGTCGGGCTTAATATCACTGACGAGTTTTATCCCTGAAATTTCGGTAATTAATCTTCTTTTAAGTTTCCTTTCAATGGCTGTTCTCCTGACTAGTTGCTCTTCTTTCCAATTAATAACTTTAATAACAGTTTCATAGGCAGCGGCCACCTTGGAGGCAATCTCATCAACATGGATAACAGGAATTTTCTCCTTAGGTTCTAAGCTTTCTTTGTAATTTTTATAACCCCTGATTAGTTTTTGGATATTTGAAGAGATTTCTTTTGAAGAAGTCGCCTCCTGTTCGGGCGAGAAGTGATTTGTCTCTTCAGAAAAGATAGTTTTTTCTTCCATTGGTTTATTGTATTACAATTAGTATAAAAAGAAAAATTTAGATAGTCAAAGTCAAAGAATCAAAACATCCTTCAGTTTTGTAGTTGGTAATTTCATTCATGAAGTAGCGTACCTTGCTCGCCCAGCTTTTTGAAGGAGGAGCGTAAACAGGGCCTATCTTTTCCGGAGTATCTAGGCCACGGTCAATATATTTTTCTTTTAAGGTTTTAGCTACCTCTTCGAAAGAACTTTCCCAGGAATCAAATTTATAGTTTCCATTTACCCAGCCATAAGCGTTAAAAGAGCTGGCTGGCATTTCTCTTCCAAAGCTAGATTCGATCCCTGAGATAGCTGGGATAAGTTTCCAGTCGATCTTATATTTATCAGCGACCTTAACTAGTTCAGGAGCTTGAGAAGAAAATGGTGAATTATAGGACTTTAAGAAATTTTCTAATTTTTCTTTTCTACAGTCTTTTGTCATCAATAGAAATTCGTTTTTTAAGACAGCAGAAGTACCAGCCATAAGAATTTTGCTGTCGGCAGCAAAGGCTGGTTTAGCTAGGAAAATTACGGCAAAGAAGGCCGTAAAAAAGATTAAAAATAATTTTTTCATAAATTGGATTTTTTGTCCAATGAAAAAACCCTAAAGTACCGGAATTAACCTATACCTTAGGATCTGAGGATATTTTAACAGATGGATTTTAATTTGTCAAGTTTTCCACAATTGGGAATTATAAGAAGAGGAATTGTTTAAAAGGCGACGAAGTATTTAATCTTGGCCTCTTTTTTAATATCGTCCAACCACGATTGAAATTTTTCATTAAGTTCTTGCTGAGAGAGAATTTCTTTAATTTCTTCTTTCTTTTCTTCTGAAGTTGTCCCTTCGGGATAGAAGTCCTTGTTAGTATTGAAATAGGCCTCTATTTCTTCATCAGAAATTTCAATATTCTTACTGACAAGTCTTTCGGCTAGAATCTGGTTTTTTAAGTCATTTTCTAGGTCTTTTCTAGTTTGCTTCTGAAGGGCCAAGATGTCATCTAGATTTTGGGATTGTAGAGCTAGTTGATCTTCGATCTCTTTAATTTTTTCGTTAATTTCTTCCTTACTGACTTTTACTCCTTGTTTTTTAGCTTCTTGTTGAATTAGAATTTCCGTAACTTTCATCTCTAAAATCTGCTCCCCTAGTTGTTTTTCTAGTTCCCTATCTAAAGTGAAGCGAGTAATTGGTCGGTAGTTAACAGTGGCCACAATAAACCAGTTTCTTAGAAAGATAAAAACCCCTAAGAGGACAATTACAAAGATGAGTAGATAGAGATTTTGTCCTTTTACTGAGTTTTTAAAATAGGTACGAAGGTTAATTTTTCCCTTCTTTCCCTTTTTCTTTTTAAAGCAAAATATTTTTTTCAGAATATTTTTCTTAGTCATTTTTTTGATTCTATCATAAAAAAAGATGTTTGGAAATAGTAAATTTATACTTAAAAACTACTTTTTCTGGGCCAAGATAAACAAAGAGGGTCCTGTGTAATTATTGAATACTTCGCTTAAAAACTGCTGACTTTTCTCTAGTAGAAGAAGGATTTTTAGGGGAAAGATTTTTTTAAAGACTGAATGGCGTAGATTGGAGACAGAAAAACACTTGTTAATTCTGAACCCGTTACTTAAAAGAAGGGTCTTAATTTGATTTGGATGGTAGTTAATAAAGAGAGGCCCTTTTCTTTTTTTATGAATATCTTCTGGCTGGTGCTCAGTAAAAAAGCCAAAATTCATTTTAAAGAAAGCCTTTATTCTATTCTTAAGGTGAAACTTATTAGCAAATTCTAGAATTAAAAAACCTTTAGGTTTTAAAATTTTGTTTATCTCTTTAATTATATTTTCAGGGTCTTTAAGGTGATGGAGGACTCTAATTAAAAGAGCAACATCAAAACTCCCCTCTTTGAGGGGCGATTTTTCTAAAAAACCTTTTTCAAAGCGAAGGTTCTTATGTTTTGTTTTAAGCCTTTTGGCTTCCTGAAGAAGTTTTTCTGAGGGTTCAAGAAGGAGGCATTTTTTGAATAAAGGAGCATATTGGGTGGCTAGACGACCAAAACCGGCGGAAATATCAACAATCTTTTTATTTTTTTTATTGGGAATTAATCTTAAAAGTTTAACTAAGGCAATTTTCTCTGATTGGTCTTCATACTTCCTTGTTTGCCAATACCTTTGGTAGTCAAACGAAGGGTCATCATAAGAGGTAGTTTTTTTAGTCATAATTGTGGGAAGGGGTTAAAAATCGCCGTATTCTAGCTCATCAATGAACTGGCTAACGCATTTGGCCCAGGGACCGCCCTTCTCCACTGAAGGAGGAGCATATTTTGGCATGATTTCTTCAGGGGTTAGCAGACCTTGGTCAATATAATCTTCTTTTAAGGTTTTGGCCACCTGGTTAAAAGCTTGTTCCCAGGATAAAAATTTAGTCTCTCCATTTTCAAAACCCCAGCAATTGTAAGAACCAGCTGGTGATTTTTTACATAAATTTGATTCACATTGGGCGATGGCGACAATCAAACGGTAATCGACACTGTATTTTTCGGCCGCTTCAAGAAGTTTGTCGGTATAAGGATATAAAGGTGAATTATGTTTTTGAAGATAGCTTTCAACGATGACCGGGCGGGCATCAGCCGTGGTGATTTCCCCCAAAACATTACCGATATCTTGCGGTAAGGCAGCATAAAATTGTCCACTATTAGTAGTCGATTGAGCTAGGACCTCTTTTTTAGGAGTTGCCTGATCTAGAGCTAAAAGGCTTGCCACCAAGGTAAGAGGGGTAAATAGAATAAAGACTAAACAAAGAAACAATTTTTTCATCGGACAGTCTCAAATCTATCCTGACAGGTTCTGATATATTTGTCAAGAGAAAAGAGAAAACACCCAGAAGAAGTGTTAAATTATTGGTGAGCCGTGCAGGATTCGAACCTGCGACCAACTGCTTAAGAGGCAGCTGCTCTACCGCTGAGCTAACGGCCCGATGCGCGCCTGGAGGGATTTGAACCCCCAACCTCATGGTCCGAAGCCACGCGCTCTAATCCGTTGAGCTACAGGCGCAAGCAATTTATTATAACATTTAGGGGATATTTTGTTAATTAATCCTATAACTTGACTTCCTTACTCTCTTTGAATATAATTCGAGCTAAAGTTCTTTAAAAATAAGCTTTTAAAAGAGCCTTACATATATTTTTCAACAACAAAAAGAGAAAGGAAGGGTTATGTTACCATCTGGGTATCCTTGGGGAGCATACTTAATAGGCACAGTATTTTTTATTATAGTTGGAATAGGTATTTTAATTACTTATTTGCGTAGTAAAAAGAGAATAAAGAAAGGGTGATAAAAATGTGGCTTGTAGCTTCTGTCATAGTATTGGTTTTAGGTCCACTAACTATTTTTCTCGGACTTTCGAAAATTTATATGTCAAAAGGGTTAAGAGATTCCAATTCTAATAAGGTGGTTACCATTCTTTTGAGAGTAATTTTATGGGGGTGGTATTTAGTTGCCTTTGCTGCATTAGGATCTTCTATAACTTATGGTTTACTTATAGAATGGGATCTAGTTCTCTATTTTATGCTATTTTTCGAAGTCTCTTTTCTTATTGTTTGGTCATTTTTTCTACGTTATTTATGGCAAAAAGGTATATTCAGTTTTTCTTAAAAAGAAATATGACGATGCTTGTATTATCTTTTTCTACTTTCTAAAAGACCACAGAAAAACCCCTTGTTGGTTAATAAACAAAATTTATTAGCTTTCAGGGGGTTATTTTTTTGCCTATTTTTTCTTCTTGTAGTTTTCAATCGCTTCTTTAATGATTTCGTAGGCCTTTTCTTTACCGCTCCATCCCTCTATCTTTATTTTTTTCTCTGGTTGAAGTTCAACATAGTTTTCCCAGAAGTTTTTAATTTCCTTTTTAGTGTGATTAGAAAGATCTTCTAAATCTTTTATTTCCTCAAAACGCGGATCATCGGCGGGGACAGCAATAACTTTGTAGTCTTCTTCCTTGGAGTCGATCATTCTTAAAACACCAATTGGACGGCAAGGAATTAGACAGCCCGGGAAGGTGGGAAAGGTGGATAAAACCATGATATCTAATGGGTCCCCATCTTCTTTATTATAGGTATGAGGGATAAAGCCATATTCAGCCGGATAATAAACAGCTTCATATAATACCCTATCTAATCTGAAGACATGATTTTTCTTATCATATTCATATTTATTGGTGCAGCCCTTGGGAATTTCCACAAAACAGTTAATTTCAAAAGGTGGTTTTTTGCCTAGAGGTAATTGGCGGACAGGATTATCCATAACAGCTTCCATTTTAGCTAACTTTGCTTTTAAAATGCAAGCTCCAAATTGATTTTTTAAGTTTCTTTAAATAAACTTAGACTAAGGATGTTTAGTAAAAAGAAAAAGGGCTTTTTATGTTCCCACTGCGGTAGGCTTGTTCATTTAGATACTTTCATCGGTACTTCTTTTCGTAACCATTGCCCTTTTTGTCTATGGTCAAAACATGTTGATTTTAGGAAATCAGGTGATAAACAATCACAATGCCAGGGAGAAATGGAGCCAATAGGATTGACTTTTAAGCATGAAGGTTATGACAAATATGGCAAAAGACGACAGGGAGAGTTGATGATAATTCATCGATGTCTAGATTGTCAGAAATTCTCTATTAATAGGATTGCCGCTGATGATAATTCAGAACTTATTTTGGAATTATTTGATAAATCTTGTCATATTGCAGATAAATTAAGAAGTGAATTAAAAAGTGAAGGGATAGATTTACTTACTCCCAAAGATAAAAAGGAAGTAGAAACACAACTTTTCGGCAAAAAAGAATAACGAGATTACTATTTAACCTATAATATTGACTTTAATTAATTTTTGTAGTAATATTCAGGCATTCGCAGCTTAACAGTTAAATATTAAAAGAGAAAAGAGATAAGGAGAGTGAGTAAAAAGATGAATAAGGAAAGAATTAGTAGATTTCTTTTTTGGGCAATGGCATTAGGCTTCAGCTTGGGTGGAATTAGAGAAATAAGTATTGGATTTATAGAGGAGAATGGCGATTCTGTAATTGCAGGGGTAGCCTTTTTTGTTTTCGGCTTGATTCTTCTGTTTTTCGCGGTGCTGGAACTTTATTATCCAGTCCATAGAAAATTTAGTGAAGAAAAGAAAGGGAGAGGTGAAGAAAAGTGAGTTTGAAAAAATGCCCAAGATGTAGAAGATATGATGTTGAATGGGATCCTAAAAGAAAGATTTATAGATGTTTATGGAAAGATTGTGGTTGGGCGAGTAAAGATTATCAAGATCCTGGGATGACAAAAGAAGAAATAGAAAAAGCAAATAAATTAGCTGATTCTATGAATCTAGGCAAGAAACCAAGAACACCTGAAGAAATTATTGACTTCTACTGTTAAGTAAAAAATTTTTTTAAAAAAGGTTAGAAAGGATGAGTGGGGGAAGTTGAGCAAGAAAGGAAAAATGAGAAAAGTCCTTTTAGATGATATAAGAGATTTAAAAAGTCTTTTATGTTATATTGAAACTTCAATTTTAAGGACAATGGTCAAAAAACGAGTTGATTCGCCCATAGACTTAAAGAATGCTCAAAAGGTTTGGGATGGAATTCCTCGGAAAGAAGAAGGTATTGTGCAACGTATTGGGAGGATAGGTGCTAATTTAGAAGAATTTGAAAAACTTTGCTCTTCTTAAAAAAAGAAAGGACGAGGTGAGAAAGGATGAAGAGGCCGAGATATTTACAAGCGCTTCATATTATTGGTTTTCTTTTGGTGATTGCTGGAATTGTTGTAGGAAGCTTGAAAAACCTTGCTATTGGTTTTTATCTTGTTGTAGCTCTTTTGGTAATTGGCCTAGAAGTATTAAATGCCCCTCCAATTAAAGCAGGTAAAATTTCTCTCATTGTTGGTAGTATCCGTTATGGAGGAATTAGAAGAGCTGTTTTTATCAGTTGGGGCTTTACTGCAGCAATTGTTTATTTAGCGCTTTCTAATTTTTTAGCGGGTTTTAATATGGCAGCCTACTCAAATATTTTGCTTGGGCTAGGCTTAGCTATATCTAGTGTTGCTCTAGAAATTCATATAAAACTCCTAAAAAAATTTGAATCCGACTATTTGGCAAGTTTATTAGAAACGGACAAGTTTAGCAGAAGCGAAGCGGGCTTTTCTGAATATCCAGAAGTGTAAAACGACCCTGTCGGTTATAGACAAAAATTGTTTACCGACAGGGTTATTTTTTTGCCTAAATATATGTTTTTTTATCTTTTGGGGTGGCTGACGGGTAACGCTCCCGCTACATCCTGCTCCACAGGCAGGCGCTCTACTTTTGAGCTACAGCCACCATGATGCTTATTTTATCAAAAAAAGGCTAAATAGACAATTAAAATTAAGATCAGAAGATAACCTAAATATTGAAGAATTTGGGGTAAAAAGACAAATATTATTTTGCCTTCTGTATTCTGGTTATTTTCCCATCCATTCGCCCATCCTTTATATAAAAATGGTTTTCCTAAAGATTTAATTTTTAAATTATCTTTTATAATAAAAGCTCGCCAATTTTTTTCAAAAGCTTGATTATTAGTTAATATTCCCTTATCTTTATCTATTTCTTCTTCACTGATAAAAGGATAATCAAAAGGGATTATTTTAATAGAATTTAATTTATTAATTGTTTTTAATGGGCCAATACCGTAATTACTTATATTAATATCATATCCCTGCCCTTCTTCATCCATTTTGGGTATAAAAACGACGTTTTCCCCATTTTTTAAATCAAAATACAAATCGCAGCGTTTGGTGTTGTAATTAGTTAGACAAACTCTTAAAGGAAGCCCTGAGATACTTTCTGCTTCCATTATTAAGGCATAGCTTTCTTGATGAGATAGCTCTGGGAAGCTAAGAGATTCTCGTATTTCTGTTTTTTGACTATTATATTCTTTAGATATATCTATGTTATCGACTGTCTCTGGAACGATTTTTTTAGAAGCTTTAAAAGCTGCTATCTTTATATCTTTTATCAAGGTTTCTTTTTTTTGGCCTTGAGCATCTAGAAGAAAACGTAGTTCGTAATTTTCTATTTTTCTGTTTTCAGAGAATTGAAAAAGGTAGTTATTTTCTTCTTTTTCCCCTAACAAGCAATCATCACTTCCCCACTTTGCTAGGCAAAAAGATGGCTTTCCTCCTTCATATAGAAATTCTATTTTTAGAAGAAAATCTGCAAAAGGTTTTGTTCTTAAGATTGCTTTTAGTGGTATTTTAGAACAAGCAATAGCATTTTTCCCATAAAGAACAAAGCTATCTTCTTGGATTTCCTTAAGAGCGAAAATTTGTTTTTCTTGGGGTTGGCTACAAAGACTTAATTGTGGATCAAGCTTTTCTATATCTAAGAAATACTCTCTTTTTATATTTAAATTAAAATCTTCTTTATTTATTTTTCCTATTTCTGAAGCTTTTTCTAATGCTTGTTTCTTGAGTTCTTCAGGTGGATTTTCAAAATCAATCAATATTTGGTAACTTTCTTGTTCTCGATTTATACCTACTTGATAGATTTTTAAGGAGTCAAATACTTTAGCTAATTTAATATTTTCTGATAAAGATAAAAGTTTTTCTGTTTGATCAAAAAATAAGACTTTTTCATCTTCTTCAGGGGCAATAATATTTTTATCTAATAAAAGCCAGTGAACTTCATATTTTTGTAAAAGGTTTTCTAAAAGACCAATATCTTGACTATAGATTGCATAAGAGATTTCTTGGTAGGCCTTTTCATTTTTTGGATTCCACCGATCAAAATCTCTTACCAATAAAGGTTGCTCAAAACCAAACCAAGTAAAGCCAGCACCCTGGAAGCCCCACTTATAGTATTCCCAACCCCAGAATGTATGGAGAGGTAATTGAACAATTCTTCCTTTATCTTCTTGCTTGTTAAACCAGTCGGTCATTTTAAAATAAGATGGAGGGATTTTAACTCTTAATCGAGGATCGATAAGTTGTCCTTTAAACGCTGGCCAGGTAAAGAAGACAAGGGTAATCGTTATAATTCCTGTTAATAAAGAGATGGGCCATTTTTTCTTCTTAAAGAATTGAGAGATGAAACTTAAACCAAAAGAAAAATAAACAGCATAGGCAAACATTAAAATTAAAGAAAATTTAGTAAAAGGAAATCTTAAGGCTTCTTTAAAAAGAGGCGATTTCTCTCTTAAAAAGAAGAAAATTTGTTTAAAGGGAGGAATAGCACTAATAAGAAAGATAAAAGCAACAAGGAAAACTGACAATAGAGGGATTAGTTTCTTTTCTTTTTTAAGTAAGGAAATAACTAGACCCAAGATAACAATTACAAAAGCTGAATAACCAATAGCTAAAATAAAAGGATTTCTTAAATAATCAATCCAGCTCTTTAAGAGATAATCAAAATTCTGAGTATTGAAATTATATTGAGTCCAACTAAATAAATGATTCTTCAGAAGAGCAGCATTTTTAATATTTCCGTATTCATAGTTATGAAGGAAAGCTTCTTCAGAGAACAATCTGTTAATCTTAGATTGAATGACTCCCCCACTCTGGTGACTAACAAAATAAAGATTAGGCAAAAGCCAAAAAGAATTAACAACTAATAAAATAATTACTAGAAGAAATATTCTTTTTAGGGATAAGAGGCGTTTCTTTTGTAAGAAAAGATAAGTTAAAAGGTAGATTAGAAAGCAACCAAAAAACGCATACCATAAAGTGGCTGCATAAGCTTGAGGAGTGCTTAAAAAGCTTACTAAGGCAAAATAAATTAATATTCTTTTTTTATTTTTTTCTAAAAATTCATTTACTAAAAGAAAAAACCATCCTAGACTTGCGTATTGAACAGCAAACATTTCGAAAGGAACATAGAAATGTTGAACAGTTCCTAGATTAAATAAATAAAATAATCCTCCTAAGAAAGAAAGGTGTTTTCTTAAATAAGGATTGAGTTTGGAGAAGATCGTTTTTTCTAAAAAGAAATAAACCCCTAGAGGACCTAAAACAAGGCAGATAAAGAGATAAAAATAACGGAGAAAATGGAGAGGAAAAATAAAAGAAAAAGGATATAAGAATAGAACCCTAACTAAATCAGCCATATGGGAATGTCCGGCTACCGCTCCTAGCCCTTGTTCATAACGCCAAACACCATTAAAGATTCTTTGTAGGTTTAAAGGAAAATTAAATTCCGGATGAAGAGTATCCCATCCGCTTATCCAAGTTCCAGGAGTAAAATTTAAAAAGGAAATTAATAAAGAAAATCCAATAAGGATGAATAGAAAAAGATTTTTTTTAAAGAAGGGAATCATAATTAAATTATAAAGGGTTTGAAAAACAAGTTTCAGAATGGGGATTTATTTTTTTGGACTTTTTATAAATCCCCATTCTTTTATAGGCATATATTAACCAATTTAACGAGTTCCTACCTCTTCCACAACAAGACCTCCGGGGACGTTAGGGTCACATTGACCAACAAAAAAGTCGACTATAGAACACCCGTTACCCAGACAGTTCTTAAATTGTGAATCTTGCATTTTCCAGATAGTATATTCCAGAAGAGCTGGAAGGTCTGTACATACATATTGTTGGTACCAATTACCGGTAGCAACTTTCTCTATTATTACTTTAACGTTTTCTTCTCCTCCTTTGAATATCCAAACACTACCTCTTAACTCTCCTTTACTCATTCCTGGAAAGTAATAACCAGCTACTTCACCAGGTCCTCCGGTAACTACTACAGTAATACCTTTTAGGACGATGAATTCAATATTTGATTCACCCGCATCTGGGATAATATCTGAGGGGCCATATTCTATAAATCCTTTTTCAATCGCCTCTTCTTCTACTTCTTCAACTACTATTGTTTCTTCGTCACCTGCTTTTTCAATCGCCTCTTCTTCTACTTCTTCAACTACTATTGTTTCTTCGTCACCTGCTTTTTTAATTGCTTCTCCTAAAATATCTGCTAATTCCTTGACAATTTCTTCTTTAAGTTCTTCCTTGACAATTTCTTCTTTAAGTTCTTCCTTTGCTTTTTCTTTAGCAGTAGCTTTGCAAGAAAAAAGCGTAAAAGAGAAACAGAAAGTGAAAATTAGAAGAATAATAAGAAAGCTTTTTAAAACTTTACTTTTTTTCATTTTTCTCTCCTTCTTTTATATTTTTGTTTATCCATGTTAGGAAGTTCATAGTATAAGATTGGCCAAAAGATTAAAACCAGGATCAAGATTATTGGAAGAAATGCGATGAATAATACTATGACTATGGCCCATTCCCACCATTTCATGGTTAACACCTCCTCAGTTAAATATGCCTATTTAAAAGAGCTATCTTGAAATACTAAATTAGCTCTGAGTTACTTAGATTTCAAGTATTCTTTTCGAAGTTTAAAAACTCCGAAAGTTAAAGCAGAAACTAATAATAGAATAGTTAAAATAAGATTGTTGCCTGTTTTAGGGATAGTCGTAATTCCTAAGATCTTTTTGCTAATACAAAGTTGCGAAGTATCGCCAGCACTTTTATCATCTTTTTTCGCTTCAGCGCTGTTAGTGACACAGTAAATTCCATCACCTTCAGGAAGATCATTTTCTGAGACGACCTTTGCTTTTACTTCGTAAGTTTTTGATTCTCCGGGGTTAAGATGATCAATTTTCCAGGTAGCTGTTTTGTCATCCCAACCATCAGGAGTAGAAGTAAAATATAAATAATCAGGCAAAAAGTCTTTCACTTCAATATCATTTAGATCATCTTCACCGGTATTTTTAATGGTTAATTTAAAGATAACTTCCTGGTATGGAGCAAAAGTGGAATCGTCAGCGTAGAGATTATCGACATATTTGTCCTCTTCAGGATGTCTGACAACTTTATCCAAAGAGATTTCTCCTTCATAACAAATTTCTCCACCACCGTATTGCTCAACACAACGACCAGCAGCTACTTTAGGAAAGATTAAAAGTCCTAAAATACTTCCGATAATTAGACCTTTGACTAGTAGATTAATTTTTTTCATACAAAAAACCTGCTTTATAATAGAGGCAGGCTATGATAGATAAAACTATACATTATATAATTCTCCTTGTCAAGTTATGGGATAGGCAATGACTAAAAGTCTCTTCCAGGCTGTTCCTGGAGGCCAACATGTTTGTAAAATTAACTTTTTCTCTTTCAAATTAAGATTCTCTATTTCAGATACTTCGTCAGGATTAATGATTTTTTGGTTATCAACTTGATAAGAATAGACCTTGCCTTTGTAAACCAAAGCGACACGATCCCCCTTATCTAGTTTTTTTAAAGAATAAAAAACAGGGTTAAAGAAATTAAGATTAAAGATGGAGTTGGTTGAATGACCAAAAACATAGATAGCTCCGTTTTCATCAGGTAAGCTAGAACCTACAGCGTGAGCAGCTTTATTTTTTAAGACCTCATTATACTGACTTTCATCAGCAGCACTGACGTTGGTTAAAACTTGGGTTCTAACCCCAATTTTGGGAATGATAAGTTCGAATTCGTAATCATTAGGAGATAGAATATAACGAAATTTACTTTCTACCTCAACACTGTTTTTTTCTTTATTTAATAAATAGCCTAACTCGCCTACCATAAAAGGCAGAAGAACAAAAAATAGCCCTATCAACGGAAAAACAACAAAGCTTAACTTTAATTTATTAAAAGATATTCTTTTGTCAGAAGAATAAAGACAAGCAGAACTTTCAGAATCCCCTGATTTATAGATAACAATTCCTTCTTGCATAAGGCAAATTATATCCTATATTATGAAAATTTTCAAATTAGAAGGCAGGAAAAATCCAGTACTCCCAGCAGGACTCGAACCTGCAACCTACTCCTTAGAAGGGAGTCGCTCTATCCGATTGAGCTATGGGAGCTGATGAGCGGGAGACGAGGATCGAACTCGCGACCTTCTCCTTGGAAGGGAGACGCTCTACCAACTGAGCTACTCCCGCAGGTTCTATAATGATTTTATCAAAAATAGTGAAAAGCTTCAATTTTTGAAGTTTATTCTTCCGGTTCTTCTTCTTTAGTTTGAGGTTTAGATTTCTTTGATCCCCTTTGGTTTTTTCCTCCTAAAAGGAAACCAATTATAGCGGCAAGAAAGGCAATAATTAGTCCAAAGGTCGCCATCTGCCAAATATAGATATTCTAATTAAAAAGTCAAGTTTTGTCGGGGAGCCGGGACTCGAACCCGGGACCTCACGCTCCCAAAGCGCGCACTCTAAGCCAACTGAGCTACTCCCCGTCGATTTTGTGCCGAGGGAGGGACTCGAACCCACACGATGAAGTTATCACCAAGAGATTTTAAGTCTCTCGCGTCTACCAGTTCCGCCACCTCGGCAGATATTTGTTTATTATTATAGCAAATTTTCTGAAAAATAGATAAAAATGACAGAAACTACTGTTGGATATTTATTCCATAAAAAAAGACCTTAAGATGGTCTCAAATAGTGGGAGTAAGGGGAAGAATAAAAATTGTAATTGTTTGGATTACAAAAAGAGATTATTCTCCCCTTACTATACTATTCCCAATTTTTTTAGGATTCCTAAGTCCAATGACTATAAAGAATTATCCTTTATCGAAGTATGTACTTCGATTTTAAAATCATTGCTTCAATGACGATCTTTAGTTATAGTCGGACCTCGAATTCCTCTTCCAGAGGAAAGTTTCATTACTTCTCCTCTTTTCCACAGGTAATTACTTTATTAATCAGCACTAAAGCTTCTCCTATGATTGATCGTTGTATAGCGGATAGTATCGCGCCAGTGACTACGTCTCCTAAAGGTCCACTTTGTCTAGGTGCTAGTCTTAAAGTCCTTACGGACGAACATTCATTTCAAAAATAAAAGTACTATTATTTGGTGTATGGATCTCACCAGTTGATAATGAGATCCTTACACCCTACCAGCCAGGCAGAAAAACATAGTGACAACAGCCTATATTTAACCTGTGATGAGATTAATATAAGATAATTTTATTGGTTTGTCAAGCTTAGGCAATTTATTTATTAAAGATTTTTCGAAGTTCAATCTTAGCTTTTTCTAGGATTACTTTTTGTTCCTTCTTTAGATTTTTTCCAGCCCGATTTATATAGAAATTGAGCATACTCATCGCCGATTGGAAAGGAGTAGCTTTTCTTCGGGTACTATTTTCGGCTGATTTTTTCAGAGAGGCGGCAATCTTCTTTGAGTCTTTCCAAGTAAAAACTCCTTCTTCAAGATCCAAAGCAATACTTTTTTTAGTTACTTCTCCTGACCAGTTTTTCTTTTTCATCTTTTAAATAAAATAAATTATGCTGCGGGACTTGGATTCGAACCAAGATCAATGACTTCAAAGGCCACCGTCCTACCATTAGACGATCCCGCATTGGATTTTTTTAATTATGGGAGCGGGTGACGGGATTCGCACCCGTGACCTTTTCCTTGGCAAGGAAACGTTCTACTACTGAACTACACCCGCATTGGTGCCGAGGGACGGAGTCGAACCGCCATCTCATGTTTTTCAGACACGCGCCGTCACCACGTTGGCTACCTCGGCAGAGTATTCTATTATTATAATATTTTGTGGACGAGAGAGGATTCGAACCTCTGACTTTCTCTGTGTAAGAGAGACACTCTAACCAGCTGAGCTACTCGTCCTTAGTGCGCTCGGTGGGACTCGAACCCACACGTCCCGAAGGACCAGGCTCCTCAAGCCTGCATGTATACCAATTCCATCACGAGCGCCGGTTATAGAGTGCCCTGAGAGGGACTTGAACCCCCACGTTCTTAAAGAACACTAGCTCCTGAAGCTAGCCTGTCTACCAATTTCAGCATCAGGGCGTATCTAGATTATAACAAAAATTGTTATCTTTTTCTAATCTTTAGAAATGGTGTAGACGGTAGGGTGAAAGAGAAAAACAGCTGGACTTTCTTCAACGATTGATTTTTGAAAGTCGAAGTAAATTTCTTTTCTTTCTGTTTTATCAAGCGTTTTTCTTCCGTCTTCTAAGAGCTTATCGATCTTCGGACTTTTATATTTACTGATATTATTTGCTTGGGTTGAATGCCAGAAAAGATACTGGTCAGGGTCAGAAGGTATTTCTTGGGTGGCTAGAAGAGCTTGAAAATCGGCATAAGGATTATTAATAACCTTAATTTTGGTGCTAATACCAAACTCTTCCCAGTCTTTTTTTATCTCTTCGGCAACTGGCAGTAAAGAAGAGAGGGTCGTTAATTCAATTTCTTTAAGTTCTTGCTTTTCTGTTTCCTCCCCCTCTTCTTCATTATTTTCTCCATTGGTTGTTTCTAAAAGCTTTTTAGCGTTTTCAGTGTCATAGTTGTAGGGCTTCACTTGGTTGTTGTAAGCCCAAGAAGAAGGATTAAAAGGGGTTAAAGCTCTTTCCTCCCAGTCTTTTTTAGTAGCGTAAGCTAAGGCTTGGCGGATAGATTTACTGCCCAGATAAGGATCATTGGTATTAAAGAAGATAGCCACAAAGCGATTATATTTTACTTCAGGAGAGATCTTTATCTTTTCCCAACTGCTTAAATCTTCAACCCTGACGATTTCTTTTAAGATATTTACTTCCCCTAATTTAAAGCCAGACCTAGCTGCTTCTTCGGTAGGATAGAATTTATAGACTAGGGTTGGTTTTTCTTTATCATTGATAGGAACCAGAACTAAGCTTTCGACTATTTCCCCATTCTTCTTGATTTTTGTCACCTTATAATCGCCTGTTCCCAAAAGGCCTGTTTTAAAGAGCGGCTTGCTGACTACAGTTAAAAAAGGCGAAAAAGGCTCCTTAAGTTGGAATTTTAGATGATAGTCATCAATGATTGTTTTGGTGACATCACTAAATTTAAGGGTAATGTCTTGAGCTTTTAAAGGCTCTCTATCTTGCCAAAAAAGGTTCTCTTTTAGTTCAAAGATATATTCTTTACCCTCGTTTTCGATTTCCCAAGATGTAGCTAGGTCGGGTTCGACTGAACCATCTTCAGTAACTTTAGTTAAGCCATTACTAATTAACTGCTGGATTTCTAGGGGTATTTCTCTAGTCTTGTATTTCCCTACCAGGCCTATTTTTTGTGTTGTCTCTTGAGGAAGACTCAAAAGCTTATAGAAAGAAAAGAAACAGATGATTCCTAGGAGGAAA
>Ga0315545_1001508_pt1 | contig 22494 bp, 27 predicted proteins | sample SalMarSW160210MG_FD_203096 | JGI IMG/M metagenome (GOLD analysis project Ga0315545, IMG submission 203096) | Salt marsh sediment microbial communities from the Plum Island Ecosystem LTER, Massachusetts, United States - Salt Marsh Sediment SW1602-10 ...
ACATACCCAAGGCATTCCCACCTGTCGCTTTCCTGCTATTGGGATGGGGCCTTGGGCAGATGAGCAGTCTCACCAGTTTCACCCCCTGGCTAATCGGTATCGGGGTCCTGCTGTTAGCTGTGTACGTAATTAGTCTTGACGCTATACAGCACCATTTCGCACTCAAGATAAAGAATAGGCAGAAGAGAATGGGGAGTTATGTGATGATTTGCCTCGCAGTTTTCTTCCTGGCATTCGTTCCTTCGCAAAATCATGTCAAAGACCAACAGGCCGACCTGGCAAGGACGGTCATTTTCTACGGAGAGATAACCCCAGACAACAAACCGAACCCCATACATTCTACGGCACCGGATACAATTACTCTAATGTTAGGTGATAATCTAACCTTTGAGGCGATACTGGCAGATAGCTATATTCTTTCCCGTAATGGCACCACATTCTTAGAAATCGGGATAGACTCTAATGGCAACATGCTATTAACTACGGATGTAAGGAATAATTCAAATGACAATATTGTAAAGGTTATAGACAATGAGTTCCAAGCCAACCCAAGCTACGCATTTCACCCAGTACAGCCGAACCAACACAGTTTAATAGTCCGCGATTCAAACGGAGATGAGGTATTAAACATATACTTTATTAATCCTAAAGTCATACGTGTAACAGGCACTTTTTACGTTGAAGGATACAAAGAACCAATTAGGATTCTCCCAACAGGGGGAGTCACTTGGGATAGTCATAGTTTCGTCGGGAAAACCCTTGAATACATGGGCGCGGTAGTAATAATAGACTTCCAATGAGGCGATATTGATATGAATAGCATCCCCTGTAAATACTGTAATTCACCAAACATAATCAAATGCGGCACTTTTCACCTTCGCGGACCCCGTAACGGTAGCACCCTATCCCCTCCAGCCACCTAACACAGGCCATCCCGTTCGCCCTACCACTTTGAGAATCGGATGTGATATGATTCATATCCATAGGGAGGCAAACGGAGGTGCCGAAATGGAACTGCAGGAAGAACTGGAATATTTCGAGTCCATTAAGGATGATCTGCTCAAGCACCACAGAAACAAGTTCGCCCTGATAAAAGGCCAGCAATTGGTCGATACCTACACTACCTGGGAGGAAGCCTTCAATGCTGGCATCGATCGATTTGGAAATGTTCCTTTCCTAATTAAGCCGGTGCAAGAGAAAGACGAAAGCGCCCAATATCCGGCATTCCTAGTCGGGGCAATAAGTGTCAACCCATAACCAGTTTATACTAGATCCGACCGGCAAGCCAAGCTCTCCGGCGCTTGCTAGCGTTGGGGCCTTCTGCAGCATCGAGATACACGTTCCTCCTCAAATAGCACAGATACTCACCAACACAGCACAACCCGTACCTCAGTGTGTCACAGGTATAGCACTCATCGACACGGGCGCAACTTCAACGTGTGTACACGAGCCAATCTTGCAGGGACTCGGACTGAATCCCGTCGGCCTCGTGAATTCCGGAACGGCAGGCGGTCCGACTCAACGGAATGTATATCCTATAAGGATCACGTGCCCATCACAGGCATGGACCCTCGACCTTGGTCGCGCAATGGGAGTCAACCTTACCGGACAGGTCGTTAACACCGTCCCACCAGCACCGATAATTGCTCTTTTGGGCCGCGACCTACTGCGACATTGGGTGTTCATTTACAACGGTCCTGGCGGATTTTGGACCATATCAACCTAACGAGCCGGACGCCTCAGCCACCAACTCCTCGACTTCCCCTCATTCGCGAGCGCTCATGGCGGCGGTCACCACAAGCCAGACAACCTCGCTCTCATTCTGCCCGCTCCGCGGCCAGGCAGGCCCTCCGGCTTTGCCGTCGGCCTTCGGACGGTTCCTGCCGGTCGCTCCGCGCCTGGCCCGGCGGGGGGAGACAAAGGCGCCGAGGCTGGCATCGCTGCGCTCTGCCGCCGCCTACAGAAGGCGGCCATGGCGCGCACAACCTACCGTCACCGTCTCCGTTAACCAACGGCCACCGTCGTCCTAAGTTAGGCCCATCCGTCGCTCTTGCGCCGGCGCGCCCGTCTCCTGGCGGCGCAGGACTCCATTGGCTGTCGTTTCCAGCCCGGACGGCCGAGAGGGGGAATCGAAGGGACCGGCCTTTCCCTTTAGCGCTGCTTATCGTTACAAGCCTGGTCGCCATTCTCGCCCTCCTGTCGCTGCGTCGGCGGGCATCGCCGTCGCCCATGCCAGGTCGCTACCATCCGACCCGTGCATTCACAACCTAAGGCTCCCAAGGCTTTGTTCTTCCTGTCTTTCCGATGTAATACTTGTGGCGGCACACGAGAGCGTAGAACTTCCACTCTTCCTCATACTGGTCGATTGGGGGCGGAGCGGGCAGCCATTCAGTATACGGTCCTCCTGTTACACGCTGCGGTTTGTTGCATTTCTTGCAGAACACGGACTTTCCAGCCCCACCTCCCGCCTGTGTCCGTGAAGGATTTGCTGTCTTCCCCGAAGAGAATTCGGTACCCCGGCATCTCTTGCAATATCGAGCATCGCTATCGTTCACGGTACCACAAAGCTTACACTTCTTTGGCATTTCCACACCTCCTTAGTTTCAGCCTGGCTAGCATTATATAGTAATACTAGACTATTGTCTCTGATTCCATCTCCCAATCACTATTTCAATCGTATCGTGGTCGCTCATGATGTTGGAGAGAATAGTGGTCAGTTAACCACCCCACCCGCACAAAGTCACATTCGGGGCTTCGGCTCGCCTCATTACCTTGATCAGCCACCCCGCCCCGAACACCACCCCTGGCCCTTTATATTTAGGCTCGGCTCGCCCCTCATTGTTCCGAGTGCCCCCACCCCGTTCATCGGTCGCTCACCGCAGCGCCGACAGGGAGGTACGCCCAAGGTTCGGCACAGGGCGGTTCGCTCCGCGCCTCGCTCGGCGCCGAAAGGGCACTCGCTCGGCAGTTGCAGGAAAGGCGGCCAGGACCGCTCGGCCCGAGGCCGAGGCCGCGGATCGGAAAGGCTACGCGTGCCGGCCCCACCTTTTGCCTGCTTGTTCTCTATTGTCTCGTTCCGTGCTCCGCTCATTGGTCCCTGACCCAGCCTGGTCCGTCATGCCGGCGCCGTCCATCGTCCGATCGCTCCGCACTTCTCCGTAGCATCACGCGGAGCAAGGGTTCGTCCGCCCTTCGGGTTCCTTCCTTACGCAAGCGTAATGGTCGTCAGTTTCGGCGGCAATTGCGTCGCTTTTTTTGAGGCACCCAGGGGAAAAAAGCTAACACCACAGCCATTTCCTAAAGGACTCCTTCTGCTATTCCCGCCGAAACCGTCCCGATGGCCTTCGGCCTCGCCCTTGCTTATTGCCGATCCCAGGTCCGTCAGCTGCGAAGCGTAGCTTGGTAACTGGAGGAAATTAAAAGCAGGCAGTTACCCCCCGGGTACTGCTTGCAGAAGGAGGTGTCTCGTGTCTCAAGTCCAAGTCTTGTCCCGTTATCCGCATCTGGAGCCTGGTCTCTGTGGCCGCCTTGAGTGCCCGCGCATCTGTAGCAGGGTGTGCCATTGTGAGGCCGGGCTCCGCCGCTCCCGCGCCAGGCTCGCTGAGCAGGCCAGGCGGCGCTTTGCCATCAGGGCGAACAGGCGTCAGGAGGAAGTCTGCGCCAGGATCCGTAAGGCCAACCTCTGTCCCCAAATCTGCCAGAGGGTCGGCGGATGCTTCCTCCCCAGGGATGGCGATCATCCCTCAGAGTCTCGCAGGAAGGTCTTTCGCTGCCAGTACGCGGTTGACCTTCTGGTCTCGCTAGGAGGCCTCCAATGATCGGCCCCTACGAAATAACCGACCCGCGTACCCTGGTCTGCGAGCTCTGCGACCGCAAGGTCCCTGGCCGCATACGCGTCGAGCTGTACGGCGGAGCGCTCATGGTCTGCGAAGCCTGCCACGAAAAGCTCCGCGCCGCCCGCTCGCATCCCTACTCCCAGCTGATCAACAAGTTCTGCCTTCGGGCCTGCGGCTACTTCGTCAACGTCAAGATGGCCAGGATGGCCGTCGCCGAACGGCGCCCTTGGCTCAAATACGGCTAACCAAATCTATGAAAGGAGGTTAACAATGGTTCAGCTCTACGACAAGGCAGCACTGTCAGCCCGCGACCAGCTAGTCGACACCCTCGGCGACCGCATAGACCCCTACGAAATCGCCGCCAGGGTCGTCAACGCCGTCGAGGAAGAATGGGGCACCGTCGGCGAGGACATGTGCCTCGAGTTCTGGTCCATAGCCCTCGACGAGCTCTACACCCGCTTCCAGAAACTCGCCCGCCGACTGGCCGATCCGCCCTACGAAAACTAGCCCACAGCCCAACAGCGAGGACAAGGTGGGGTGAGAGGCCCGCCACAAACAAGGAGGACAACGTGCTCATATCACCACCAGACCCTATGCAAGAACTCGCGGCCCTGGAGAACTCCTCCCAGTCCCTGCTCGGCTGGCTCCACGACCTCAAGGTCACCAGCCCAGAGCAACAGAAGGACGCCGAGGACCTCCTGATCTCCGCTCGCCAGGCCTGGAGGCAGGCCGACGAAAAGCGAAAGGAGCTCACCCGCCCCCTGGACGATGCCAAGCAGCGGATCATCGACCTATTCAAGCCCTACATGAACCGCCTTGAGACCGGCATCAATATACTCAACCGCGAGCTCACCGCCTACCACGAGACCCTGCTTGAGATCTGTCGCGAACAGGAACGGCGAGCGTTCGAGGAACAGGCCGCCCGTATGAAGGAAGCCGAGGAAACCGGTGAGGTCATCGAGCCACCACCACCACTCGAAATCCCCAACGTCACCAAGACCTCCCGGGCCCACCTGGGCACCGTCACCTACCGCCGGGACCCGGACGTCCGGATCGTCGACCCCGACAAGGTGCCCCGGGACCTGTGCGTCCCATCCCTTCCTCGCATACGCGCCAGAGTCAAGTCCGGCCTAACCAACATCCCCGGCGTCCTGATCACCAAGAAAGTCGTCAGCGTCGCCAGGAGATAATCCCAATCCAGACAGTGAGGACAAGGTGGGGTGAGAGGCCCGCCACAACGAAAGGAGTTACACGATGAACGGACAAACCAGATACCACGCCGAGATCAAGGTCACCATAGACAGCCGGGAGGCAAGGATAAACATCTTTGCCGACACCCTGGCAGAGGTCTACGCCGACCTCGCCACCATCTGCGAGCAAATCCCCGGCCCGCTCCAGAACGGCGCCAGGAGGGAGATCCTCAACGCCGAGCTCAAGGCCGAGCAGCTACGCCAGGACGGCAAGCTCCCAGCCAGGGTCGCCAAGAAGGTCGCCCCAAACCCGCAACCGGTCTGCGTCAACTGCGGATCCACCAATACCGAGCTCATCAAGTGGAACGACAAACAGACCGGCGAGGCCCGCCAGGCCTGGAAATGCCAGGATTGCAGACAATGGCTGCCGAACGGCAAAAAGGCCTGACCGCGAAAGGGGGGAGGGTACCGCCCTCCCCCCGACAAAATAACGAAGGAGGTCCACCATGTACAAAAAGGCAACACTACGCCGTATGCAACCGGTGACCAGGCGCTACGCCAGGATCATAAACGACCTGGACAGCGCCGTCCGAAGGCTCAAGAACCTGACCGAGGTCATCGGCCGCCTCGAGCTCGACAGCCGGGCCCTGCTCAACGCCACGCGCCAGGACACCAAACACGCCAACCTGGACGAGTTCATGTCCGACCACCTCAAAGAACAGGAGGAAACATGCCCCGATATCGACTTATGAACCGCGTCACGAAACAGTGGTGGGAGGGAGACGCCGACTCAGCCCAACAAGCCTGCCAGGAAGCAGGCTGGCTGATCGGCAACTGCTGGGTCCGGGAGCGAACCCCGGTCCGCGACGACCCAACCAGCGAATCCGGCCACCGCGGCGGCGGGTGGAAGACACTTAAGGAGTGACCCGACAGGGCGGAGCTCGAAAGGGCTTCGCCCTTTTTTTATCGAGGACAACCCCGAACCCGTTTTCCTCGAGCTCCTTTCCCCTAGCCCCGGAAGACGCCTTACCATCTCGTACAATCGCTATGGCATACTGGCACCATTGACACTTGCTGTGAGCTCTCATATGATATACGCGAACACGAGAAAGGAGAGCCGGCGGAAATGAAGACCGGTATAGCCATAGGGGCAGTAATAGTCGTTGTAGCTCTTGTCGTTTCCCTTGTCCCCCTAAAGGAAGTCGCTTACGCTGTTACAGTTGACTATGAAGACACGGAGACCTACTACGAGAACGAGCCGCTCGAATACAGAGAATTGGATTCATCTATTATCTACGGAGCACCAGAGTTTGACGTCGAAGAGTACGTGGACACGCGCTACGGCCTGGCGCACAAACTTGTGGCACAGGACTACGCTCTCTCCGCAGACGATTACGCCCTTTGCGTTATAGTGCAAAACCTGGATGACGCCGGCGGAACGTTCGAGACTCACTACACCCTAACAACAGCCGACAAGGAAGCCGCTGAAAGGCAGAAGAATCTAATTCAACGCACCACTGACGAGTGGCAGGAACTCGATAGGGAATACTACGAAGGGACGGTGGAACTGTATCTTGAGCCTGGACAAGTCGGAGCATTCATATGTCCCTCCAGCGGCATATACATTGCCCTCGACAGAGTTCCATTTGACCATAGTCACGACATTGTCCCCGCCACAATACAACTAGAGAAGCAAAGGACAGTCACAAGACAGCGGCAGGAGACCCGCTACAAGAAGGTAGATCTACTCGAGTACCTACTACATTATCGATAGACTCACACGACTTGCCTAGCCCTAGGGCCCGAGATCCCCGGGGTCACCCGGCATACCAGTCATCGTGATCATAATCACGCCCGAGCTCGACGAGGTCGAATTCGCAGAACCACCCACCTCAATCGGCGCCGGCCTCTCACTCCTCGCCGGCTCGGCAGACCCCGGTGAGGAAGAACCCGCAAAAACCAAAGCAATCACGAAAACCAAAGCTAAGCACAAAAAACTAAGCCATCGTCTCAATGTCCCCTCCAGTCATCGGTCAGGGCGCACTTAACTGCCGCGATTTGTTTTCCCAAAAAAATTCTCCAGCTGTGTATCTTGGCCTTCCACAGGCCTACCACAGGATTGCTGTCTAAATCAGTCGGAATCTTGATAGCATCACTATGTACTCGGTTCTTATGTCGTCATCGGCGGGCGCGAAGCTAAGGAACTCAGAAATCATGCTCAAGGCAGTATTTACTGCCCAGTGCCCCATCTCCGCACAGCAAATGCGCTCAGTCCAATGCCTACCGCTGTCGAGAAGAGACCTCTGGAAACCAACACCTGTAGGCTTCCGCTCGTTTGCTCCTAATACTCTCCTGATTACCGGCTTCAAGACCTCTGGGACATAACCTGGTTGTCTATACTCCGATTTGTAATGAACCAGTAGGTTCCTCAATTCGATTAAGGCGTTGAAGTCCCTCCAAAGGCGGCCTCTCTTGTCGAATTTCTTCCCTCGCCAAAGACGTCCGGGCAACAACCTCCATTTGTCGCGAACAGGTACATTTCGGTTATTTCGCCTCATAACGAGTTCAAGGTCACGGGTAGGCTTACTAGTGTCCCTACACCGCTCTATGTTCTCCAAGCACACTTCATTGACAAAGGCTTCCAACGATATAGCCGCCAAAACAAACACTTCAAGGTAGCCAACTACAGGTTCCTTCCTCGTTCGCCGACAGCGCCGAAGTGACCGTGAAGCCAGTTCGAGATAGAATGGTGAAAGAAATCTAGTCCCCGGGCCGAAGACTATCGATTGAGCCATTGCGGCCAGTTGTCCTACGTTGCTCATCTCAGTCACCCTCCCTTACGACCAAAGCTCCGCGGTAAATGCAGACCCGAACATCTTCGAAAGAATGCGTTATTCTTCGACTACCAGAGCCCATATCTTTTTCAGTGGCAATTCGGCCTTCAACGCGTCGTCAAAGTGCTCGTAGTATTTGAATAGCTCCTCCAGTAAAGCGCCTTGGTCCCACAACCGGATAGCGAAGAAAGCATCGCTAGCCTCTTTGATACACGTCCCATTGAATCCACCCCAGGCCACCAGGAGACCCTGTTCTGCCCTGACCCGGGACATAACACCCTGTAGTTCCCTCAGAACACGGACATCCACTTGAGACGAGGAGGATTTGACCTGCGCACAGAGCCACGGCTTGCTGAACCCGAGAGGGCCCGCGGCACCGAGAATATCGACACCCCCATCAGGACCGGGTGGCGATCTCCTCGTTACATAACCTTGCGCGTTCAGAATTGCCTCGACTAATCGAGCCAGGCCATGCCCCTTGAACTTGCGGCCGATACATTTCGTAATCTCGTCTCTGGCCGACTCTTCAATATCCACAGTCTCCTCGGTGATCACTTCAGCTGTCTCCTCTGCTTCAGAAGGTTCCTCTGCCTGAAGTAATCTCAAGACTCGGTTCTCAGCATCGTGCCTCTTTATGCGGCAAACCGTCATGAACGCTCCTAACGAATAGAGAATGTCTTGGTCAAAAGCAGAACGCCTTATCGTCTTTAGCCATTTTACCGGTCGGGTGTGCTTGATATTGTCGGCAAGTTCTTTGTACTCATAAGGCCCCTTCACCTTACCGATGGCTATGGCTGATTGTGTCTTCAACGGTAGTGCCACCAAGTCCCCCACCTCTATCTCACGAGCAAATCTCCACACTTGCCCGGCCTCATTAGCAACCTGATTTCTCGTTGCTTTCGGGTGAAGTTGAACGTAAAGCTTGGTCAGATCATTCTTACTCTTGAAGTCGGAGAGGTCTGGTAACTCATTCCAGCCAATAGCCACAACCCCACTATCCAGAGCTTCCTGTTCCTGTTCTCCATGTTTGCCTGCCCTTACCATCCATAAGCTCATTACATACCTCCTTAAGCTAGATACTCCCTGTCTTTACCAGCCGGCCTGCTACCACCTCCATCGCCGCCAAGAACCGGAAAGGTCGCGAAAATCGAGGCCAAGCATGGAAGTCTACCCAGCCGTCTCAATGTCCCCTCCAGTCATCCAGGTCAGGATGCCTCCAGCCATACACCCCCACCGCTATCACTATGAGTAGCGCCACCATCAAGTCAGGCCGTGCCCAGAATACACCCACGACCGCCGCTATTGCCACGCCCACCAGCACCTTGCCACGCATATTCCTCAGTATAGCCGCTCCCACCGACCGTCGCAAGCGCCAATATTCTTCAACGCACAGAGCACCGGCCCTCCCGACCTGCCATTGAGCTAATCCGACTGCTTTACTTTAGGGGCCCTCAAGGTGTAATGTAGGATTACACGGAACCCATAAGAGATTATGAGCACCACGGCAATCGTGATCCTCGTCGCAGCAGTAGTCTTATTTGTGATACAGCGTGCTAGGTACCTGAGGGAGATTGAGCCCGATCTGGAACTCACATCGGCGGACAGAATTCGCGTCGATACGATGTCTAGCACCGTCGACCAATCCTGGGCCTACTACATCTACGTAAACGTCAAAAACGTTTCGAAAAATCGCGCAACCGACATGCTGTTCAAGGTCGTTTTGTGGATCTTCCCAGAAAGGGGAGGAGCCAGATTCTTGGAAATCAAGTATCCATTATTCCCAGGATTCCATCAAACGGAACTGAGACCAGAGAGAACGATGGAGGTCCCCGTCTATGTCGGCCCAAACTACGCCACCGGCCTGAAGGAAGAACTAGAAAGATGGGGGCGGCCGGTGAGCCACAACAGGTGTGGGTTCTATACCAGAATACTTCTAGAATACTACTCAAATCGCGAGCTGCTGCTCCTCTTATTGGCCCCTTGGAGTGGCGGGCGAATCAGATATAAAAGGGAGATTGACCTTAGATATGCGTTCGAGCCTCTTGAGCGGGACGGCAGAACGCAGTATGTACCCCGAAGATGGGACCGCATGGGACTGTCTGAATACATCCGCGACAATTAAGAACAGGAGAGAGGCCCGATGCCACGAGTGTTGCCAAGCCAGGTAGTACCGTTGATTGAGAACTATTTTCCGATATTAAAGAACTCAGCGGACGCATCCTTCATCTTAGACAGAGGATCCCTTAATGAATGTGTGTCTATTGCCCAGGGAATCGAATCCATCCCGGCGGAACTACTTAACTCACTTGCAACTGCGGACTACGTCGAACTCATGTCGAACACTGCAATATTGAGATTTACCCTCGACTGTTGGAAAGCTCCTCACGTTCCGGGTGCATCCCCTGTCAAGTTAGGGTGGAAGGATAAACCGAACCAGATCGCGGTAATCCGCCAGAAACTCCTGAAGTGTCCTGACCAGGCCGTCTCTCCCAAGACCGCCGGCCTAGAGTTTCTGGACGATAACGATTTTAGAGATACCCTGAGACTGGATTTGAGCACCGTGACCAGCGCCCTCTCTAACGGCGAATGGAAGGCCGCTACAGTCCTGGCTGGTTCCGTTTGCGAAGCATTGTTACTTTGGGCACTGAAAAGAGAAACGTCAACCCGACCGTCAGACGTCAACAACGCTGCCGCTAAACATAGAGTAAAGGAACCAAATAACCTTGACAAATGGGTACTTGATGAATACAACAAAGTCGCCCACGAAATCGGGATCATACAGCAAAAGACCTTCAAGCAAGTTGATCTAGCGAGAGAATTCAGAAACTATATCCACCCCGGTGTTGAGACTCGCACAAGCGCAAGGTGTACCATAGCCACGGCCCATTCGGGGATTGCCGCTGTCGAATTCATAGTTGAAGACTTATCGGCAAGATACGGGAAACCATAGAGGATCCAGAATTGATTCGGAGCCTGCACCTCATCATACCGTGGCAGGCTAGGGCCGAGCGAAGAAATATCCCACCGCGAATGTTAGAATACCTCAAGAAATGGGCAAGAAAACGGCTAAGACAGGTCTGAGGACTCGCGCCAGACACGAAGAATTGAAGGTGCTCGCCGTGGAGGTCGTTTGTCCCGACATGGCCAAAGGACGCCTGCTGGAGGCCATCAGCAAAGCCGAGTGTATATGATATGCTTCAAGATTCAGCGAAGAAACAAATCGAACGTATAAAAGAGCTGGCAAGCCTGCAATATAGCATCAACGAGATTCAGGTACGTGAGCTGATCAAGTTGGTTTCTAACCTCTTTCGCCAATTATTGCTAGAAGTAGGTTACGACGGTAGACAAATTACAAGAGTCACCACGAAGTTTCGAGATGCTGGGAGGCGGTCGGCACCCTGGAAACCAGCATCCAGCAAGGTCCCTGGGAGACCACAGGATGGTGCAAATGGCAACAGGATAAACCGTTGGCTAATGGACAAGAATCATAAGTTCTATGCTGGCGAGGTCACGGCTACTTTGGTTGAGATAAAATACTATTTACAGGCGCTTTCAATGACAGGTGCGCCACCATTGCCAGACGAACCGTTGAAGTCGGCTTTCGGTTGGATCCTTGAGCACAAGATCGAACCAGGCGCATATCTAGACCCTATACAATTAGTACCCATAAACCTTAACGACGTGCTGAGGGACGCTAGGACAATACAGTCCGGACATATTATCCCGCTGGATAGGAAAGGTAGACACGAACCTAAGAATGCGTTCCTTATGCTTCCAACAAGTAACCAACTGCAGGGCAATCAAACCGCTGAAGAATTATTCGAATTGATGCAGGCGATACTAAGACGTCGGGAACAGAATAGACGTTAGTCGGAAAACATCGCGTCCATCCTCCGGACTGCCTCAGCAATGTCCTCGATCCCCGCCTGCCTAGATCGTTCTCCCCTTCCAATCAACTCGACGATTTCTTCCACCTTCTCCTTAGAGGGAGGTACGCATACCGATAAGTCTCCCAAGTACTCGGGAGTAATTTCATCAATGACAGAACCAAAAACCCCCCGCGCCAATTGCTCTTTACCGTATCGACTGCGAAGAAAGGCCAGCAGGTATTCAGGTGCAATTCTCTCCCTGTCAGGGATAATCCTTATCACGTGCTCAGACATGGCATAGCCTTCCCAGGCTTCCGGAACCACCGACACTATGCCGGTTGTACCGCTGCGTGTAACTAAGATCCACCCGCAGTGTATCACTAAGGAATCCAGATTAGGGTCGTCCGGCCGCAACCACTTATCGGTACGTACGATGAATTCATTAATATTGGAACCCCCCAAAAAGGGTACCGCCCCCGGAAAATAATCTACATAATTACGTTTGAATCTACCAGGATAGAATATACCCTTTACGAGATCGCGCAGCTTAACTCTTCGCCACTTGGAGGCGTGAGCCAACTTGTTCATTTGTCGGGTGGCCTCGGCAGGTGGCCTATAGTAGAGGGCATTTATACGCAGTAACGGGTCAGTGGAAATCGACTTGAACCGAGCTCGAAAGCTCGCGGCGTGGGCCTTCCGTGGATCCTTGCCCTGGGAAAAGAGTCTGAAGGCTGATTCGATCTCTCCAAAATCAGTGAGTACATCATCCGTCAATCTGCCATCTACGCTCCTTTTGTATAGTGGATTCCCACGGCGGTCATGACCGATCCACTTAGGGACCGACATGAATATTTCATAGTCTTCACCCCTTTGAGGATCATCTCTTGGTTGCTGAAGACGTTGTAGAACGATAAGCGCAGTCTTCGTACCGGTATAAGGCTGGAATGTCTCGGGAGGCAGATCAATGATAGCTTTGATACTCGTATTACAGAGTAACCACTCGCGAACATATCGGGTGTTAGGCCCTGACAATATCTGATAAGGAAGAACAATGGCCAATCTCCCCACACCGGGTTTCAATAAATTCACGTTACGCTCCAAGAAAAGGATGTCCGGCGGTTGGGGAGTCAATGCAACACGCGCCCCAGGCCTCGAATTTTTCAGTTTAGCTAGCGCGTAATCACGGAGTATATGAGGATCTTTGATAGTTATCTTCGTACCAAAGGGTGGATTCGAAGCTGCACACATGTGGCCGTTCAAACGGAGTTTCGAAGATGGGGCTCCCAAAGACTCAGAACTGAGCGAATCACCACGAGCAACAAGAGAGGCTCCGCCAATCCCAAGACGGGCCTTCAACGTAGAGTTGGCCGCCTCACAGACTTCAGGATCGATTTCCTGCCCCCCAAGAGACGTGCACCCATATGAGATCAATCGGGATTCCACGGATGTCGGTGAATGCTCTTCGTCCAGCAGTCTTCTAATGTGGTTAAGACCAGCTAGCAGAAATCCGCCAGTACCCGCGCAGATATCGATCAAGTCATCCCCTTTTCTAGGATCAAATTCGAGAAGCACCATGGCAAGCGAAGTCACGCGAGGGTCAGTAAAGAACTGGCCACCCACGCGTTTCGCCCATTCTGAGCGGAACACTTCGACAGCCTCCCCGAGTATATCTTGGCCCCTATCCGATAGTACGATCCTATTCAACTGGACACAGGCAAAGCACAAATCATAATCGTTGATCGCTATTTTTGCCTTCGACCCATAGAGCTTCCAGTCGCGATTCATCAGATTGAACCTGCGGCGTACCTCTTTTGAAGTACCTGCTATGCTATTCTCATCGCCGTGCAGCAGGTCATAGACCTGGGAAGAACTGAAATTGAACGCAGGAATCTGCGATTGCACCTCTTCTAGCCATATCCCCGTATGCAGAATCTTCCCAACCTCATTGCCTATGCCGTTCGGGGTTCTCACAGCACTATTGGCATAAAGGTGGTCGTAAATCTTGCGGATCGAACCTTGCGGATGAGGGGGGCTAGATGCTAAACCGAGCGTACCTTGTACAGGGTTGCGCATACTGACATGGTATAACAGATCTCAGGCGGTGTCAAGCATTATTTGCTGTGCGCATGTTTTGCATGCGCCTACCACCTTCTTCTCCCTCCGCGGCATCTTCATAATTCGCCAATAGACGCCGCGCCCCACCAATCACGCCCCATCACCCCGAAAGCTCACTCCCCCGCAGGTAGGTTACACACCTGGATCACGCCGCACTCCCTGGTTTTTCCGTTGCACATTCCGTCATTCCGTTAAGGGAATAACTAGCCTGGCACTCCTAAGCATTTGGCCCTTGTTGATACAAGGCGAACAGAGATATAATAACCTTGGCAAAAAAGAACTGAGTGATGCTCAAGCGATTTTCTCACACGAGTATTGAGGACTCTCTAGTTGGGAGACAGGGCGCAGGTCACATCTATGACTGATACGAAGACGGCCAGTTCCCCACTGCCGCCCAGGCTCAAGCGACTGGCTGACCGCATGCGTGAACTCATCGCTGAAGGCAGGTGCGTCGCTGCACTGGAAAGGCCATCACAGTCTGTGGGCCCATACATACAAGACAAACCTGCCCTTCATTCGTGGCTTTCCAAGGTCACTAACATCATTGACACAAGTTTCGGGGCACAAAGTTCTCAATCCCGGCATCTGTCCCAGCTCATGCCGAGAGGGATCCAATCCGTAGCTTACTCCTATGAGGTACTATCGATTGTGGGTCTGTTGTCTGGTGCCGTTGATGACCTTGAAAAGGGGTACCTTCTTAGGCAAGAATTCCTGACAGCAGCAGAAGTGTTCGATTCTCTTCTTGAGCAGGCAAATCATCTGAATCAGGCTGGGTATAAAGATCCCGCCGCCGTTCTCGGACGAGTGGTGTTAGAGGAGGCTCTTCGTCGTATCGCCAGACGAGAAGGACTGGATTCAGGTGAGAAAGCCAATGCAATCAATGATTTGCTTAGAAATGCGCGCATATACGCCCAACCACGATGGCGAATGGTTCAGGCGTGGCTGGATATAGGTAATGCCGCGGCCCATGGCAAGGCGAGTGATTTCAATGAACAGGATGTTGCCAATATGCTGGGGGGTATTTCCAGCTTCCTAGCGGATGATTTTGGGGCCTGAACTACCACCGGAGGATATCAGCATTGGACAAGTTAGCATTTGTATCTAGTCTAATCTCGTCGTTGGTATGGCCGCTCATAGTAGTCTTCATTGTTGTTCTCCTGAGAAGACCGCTCCGAGAGTTCATCCGTGACTTAGGGCGGAGGCTTCGCATTATCAAATTTCCAGGAGGTGAAGCAGAATTCTCACAGGAGTTGGCCGAAATCAAGGAAGCCGCCGATGTAGCCAATCTTCCTCCTGCCGTAGGACTGCCGACAGGTGAATCTCCGTCATTGAGGGCAGAAGAAGATATGAACCAGTGGGCTAGGTTAGCGGAGTTATCGCCAAGGGCTGCAATTTCTGAGGCGTGGCGATTGGTCGAAAACGCGATGCGAGAGACGGCTAAAGGACTTGATATTCCCCAGTCGGACACCCGCTCCACAATTGCGCTGATTAGAGCATTGGGGAAGCACCAAGCTCTCGATGCTGAGACAGCTGCTATAATTAGCGACTTGAGAGGTATCCGGAATACTGCGGTGCACGGCGTAGAGCCCGAAATATCACGATCGGATGCGATCGAATATGTTTCACTCGCAAGGAGAATCATTGCTGCACTACGGAAGCGACCCAACAATTCTGGCTCTTGTGCAATCCAGTCCTAGTTAACAAAGAGCCAGACCGCCACCACAGCAAGCAATCAACTTCACGCCTGCAAGCATTTTGCCAATAATCTGCCAATAGACGCCGCGCCCCGCCAATCACACCCCATCATTTCCATGACATAACAGACCTTCCGCACCAAGCGACCCGCCCAGGCATGTCGCCGCGTCCTCCATCACAAGTAAGAGGCACCATCAACCAAATGTGCCGACTGTCAGCTCACTCTTCGCCAGTCTGTGCAAGGACGCAACAGAACAGGCAAGTGAGTAGTTTCATCCTGCGGTACGTCGCGGTTCTTGGCTAACGGTCTAGGCTCCAGTAGAGCGACGACATCGCATTCGACTATCCTCAGCTCAACTAGCTTGTTTGTGGCAACCACAAGTGTTTAGCATCCAGGATTGCGATCGTATTTACTCATTCAGTCAAGTCTCTTACTACAGCCGTTTAGCGCTTTGGTACACCTGTTATAATGCCACGAAAGGAAACTCCATACATAAGACATAGGATTGGCTGATGCCCAATTTCTTCATAGAATTTCGCTTCCAAGGACATGCGAAATATCAACTGAGAGAACTTATACGGGAGATAGCTCACAAATTCAGAGTTAAGGGAGCGACGACGTATAGGCCAGTCCCTCATGTGGCCCTTTTTTACGGCGGTCCAGGAATCGTTGACATCCGAAAAGTCTGCGATGCCGTCGAGAAAGTAGCGAAGAACTACTCACTAGTTCCATTTGAGATTGATGGATTTGAGTGGCGTGACGGCGAAGAAGGAAAGGTCATAGCAGCTACCATAAACGCCTCTCCCGAGCTAAAGCAGCTACGCCAGGCACTAGCTCATGAGTTGAGCCACATATCTAGTCTGCACCGTTTTGATGCTCAACCCGATTTCTGGTTTCACACAACCATAGCGTTCAAAGACATTGACCAAAAGTTTGACCGAATATGGCACTACCTCAACACGAAAGAAAAACCTCACATCAACCTGTACTTAATGAGAATTACCGTGCTGAACCGTGACAGGAGAATCGAGGAAGAATACGATTTGATACTTAAAAGGTGGCTAGACCGGCGAGGAGCACTCAACAAGAACTTGTATCACGAAACAGAGAATAGGCGGAAGGAGTTGACAGGTGAGTCCGAGCCCTTGGAGGCAAAAACACCATTGTGGCACTTCATTCGTCGTCTTTTTGCCAAGAAGCATTTGTATCTCGTAGGAGATACTCACTTTGACCACGAGAATATTATTAGGTATGTTGGTAGGCCATTTCAAAATGTAGAAGAAATGAATAGAACGTTGATCGCGAGATGGAATTCGATAGTGCTACCAAGTGACACTGTGTGCTTCCTTGGTGACATGTCCTTCGGAAGAGGATCGAGACCGCTGAGATATTGGATGAATAAGCTTCACGGACGCATCAAAATAATAAAAGGAGGCCACGACCCTGACGATGAATCACTGGAAATGTTGGAGTTTTGTGAGCTAAGTCACAAGCGATACAGGTTTCTGCTCATACATAGCCCCGACCCGGATGACCCGGACCAGACTGAACGACAGAAGAGGAAACTTGAAGATTGGCACGGTTGGATAATACATGGGCACAAACACAATAATGACGTGGAAAACTATCCCTTTATCAACGGTGAGCGAAAAACGATAAATGTATCGGTGGAGTTGATAGATTACCGACCTCTCAGCATTGACAGACTAATGTCGCTCAATATTGATTCAATAAAGCGGCTGGAGACTTTGAATAGTCAGCCTGAAAGATGGTGACACGCCACCCCAGGCCTTCTTTATCGGCCTATATGCTACCTTGTTCGGTACGAAGTCTGAAGATGGCTTGAGCCTCTGTTGAAGCCTTCGTGTCTGTCAAGAAAAACCCAGGTATCAAACCCTGAATACCCCTATTGCTTCTCTTAGTTGCATACAACACAACCTGTGAAGGTTACCACGCTCATATATGTTGCCTAAGATGAACATGCCCTTGCCCAAATCCACTGGCTGGAGTACCCTACCTATCATCGGTGTCCGTGACGGGGTCTCCATACTCTGCTTATGATGTACCATAGAATCCCCGATACGATTGCGAATATCCAGAATCCCGTACCGCGGAGCACGAAGTCTATCAAGATCCAGTTCTGAATAGAGGGTGGTAGCAAGCTCGCCAAATTAATAAACAGCCAAGGTGATATAACATACAGAAGACCCATAAGTGCGAGGAAGGTCGTGATAACTGCGATTATTATCAGCAAAACTCGTAATGGCGAAGACCCTCTTGGTGGTCCCAAGGGCTTTCCTCGTCTAATTGTGTCAATGAGCATGACGACCGAACTGATTGCAAGAAGAAATAGGACAACTGTCAAGGCCGTCGGATGCTCGGGCCAAATCACGCGCGCCCTGAACATAAGTAGTATTGCCAAGAATATGGCGCAAATCCACAAGAATATACGAACTATATGAACTGGTCGAGTCCTCACTGCTTAACTACTCCGGTCATCATAATCGTCATCGTGGCACTCGTAGAGGAATCACCTGCTTCGCTTCGGTTGGTCGCTGTCTCTTTATCACGGATGTCGCCATTAGTAACCGAAGCGTCATACCAGACACGGCCGATGCAAATGGGTTAGCTAGTACTAATAGTAGCACCATTAGGACAATCAACAAGATTGGCCTCTGCATGTGCGTTACCTAATTGCCATTATATGACGTTTTTGGCTAAAATAGAAGAAGTCAACATATTACAGAGCCAACTTTGAGGATAGCTTGAGGCTGGCAGGATTGAACATTCAGCCAAACCGCTACCACAGTAAGGAGTTGTCCCGACGCCCGCAATAATTCTGCTAATAATTTGCTAATGGACTCAGCACCCTCACCAACCACCCGCCATCAGCGCACGTACGGGGCATCATCTGTATATAGAACACGCGTACCACAAACAAACGCGTAACCACTCCCAACCAGCTCATGCGCTAGACTCATAACCCGGAGGTCGTTGGTTCAAATCCAACCCCCGCCACCAAGTAACTAAGTAGGCAGGATGACTTTCAGAGTTATCCTGCCTTTTTTGTTCTTGCCGCCCGGCTTATATATGCCACTATTAAAATATTTTATGTTATGTTACTATGGTTCAAACTATATCGACAAGAGCATAAAAAGGAGCATAAATTGAAAATATTATTAGTCTATCCCCGGTATCCGGATACTTTCTGGAGTTTCAAACATGCTTTGAAATTCATTTTTAAAAAGGCAACTTTTCCCCCTCTGGGCTTATTGACGGTAGCTGCCATGTTACCCGAGGAATGGGAGAAGAAGCTCGTGGACCTGAATACGACAGCCCTGACAGATAAAGACCTTAAGTGGGCTGATTATGTGTTTCTCAGCGCAATGGTAGCGCAGCAAGACTCGGCGAGAGAGGTCATCGATAGGTGCAAAAAGTTAGGGACTAAGATGGTTGCCGGTGGCCCTTTTTTCAACCCCGGCTACGAAGACTTTGGATTCGATGATATGGACCATATTATATTTGGCGAGGCTGAAGATAAACTGCCGCTTTTTGTAGAGGATTTAGAGAAAGGCTGTGCCAAGCATATCTACGCGCGCGAAGAATTCCCAGACATAAGGAAGACTCCTGTGCCGTTGTGGTCACTTATCAACAGGAAGAAATACCAATCAATGAGTATCCAGTATTCCCGAGGCTGCCCTTTTAATTGTGAATTCTGCGATATCATTATACTGAACGGGCATGTACCACGAACCAAGGACAAAAGTCAGGTAATAGCCGAACTGGACGCATTATACGATATGGGATGGCGAGCCAGTGTATTCTTTGTTGATGATAATTTCATTGGCAACAAACGGAAACTAAAGTCAGAAATTCTGCCGGCAATAATTAAATGGATGGAAGAGAAGAAACATCCCTTTTCATTTTATACGGAAGCATCTATAAATCTTGCCGATGATGAAGAGCTAATGCGTTTAATGACTGAGGCGGGATTTGACATGCTATTTGTGGGCATCGAAAGCCCCAATGAAGAAAGTTTAGTCGAATGTAATAAGTTGCCAAATAAGGGTCGGGATTTGTTGGCCGCGGTTAAGACGATACAGAACCACGGTTTGCAGGTGCAGGGAGGATTTATTGTTGGGTTTGATAGTGACCCACTTTCCATCTTCAAAAGCCAAATCGATTTCATCCAAAAGAGTGGAATCGTTATGGCTATGGTTGGTGTACTGATGGCTCCTCCGGAGACAAGATTATACAAACGTTTAGAAAAGGAGAACCGCATACTGCCAAAGGGCTCCGGTGATAACACAGATGGTTCAACCAATTTCATCCCCAAAATGGGTCGCGAAACGCTTACCAGGGGCTATAAGCATGTTGTAGATACAGTCTATGCCCCCAAGCAATACTATGAGCGTATTAAAACCTTTCTAAGGGAGTATAGACCTTGCAATAATAAAGGAAAATTTAAGATTTCTCTTGTCCATCTCTTAGCATTGATAAGGGCCACATGGGTTTTGGGGGTCCAGGAGAAAGGGAGAATACATTATTGGAAATTGCTTGTCTGGACCTTGCTGAAAAAACCCAAAACTTTACGTTTATCCATCACGCTTGCTGTTCAGGGATTTCATTTCCGCAAGGTCGCCCAGAAAGTACGTGTATCCCTAACTAGTGATATCCGCAGGTTGGAGCCAGCAAGCAAACGTAACTAGCCCAACTTAAAATCCTCATCAGATGTTCTCGCCTTGGAACATCCCCTGATAGCCTTGGGCTACCTCGCGGCTCAGAAAGAAGAAGACCATCTGAACGATTCGAGCGTTAGTGTATAGCCGAAATCCCAGCGGATTGTAGACGACCATCAGGGACTGTGATCTACCCGAATAGCCAGCATCCCAGACTGCATTGTGAATGCTGACCCCGCAGCGCAGAAGACTTGAGCGGGGCATTGCCAGAGCCATTATATTTTTGGGAAGATTGACTACCTCGTTGTACGTAACCAGATAACAGCCGGGCAACAGGTCTACACGGCCCAGGCCATCGAAAACGAGCGGGGAAGTACTGGAAAGGACCCTGCCCTCGTTGCTGGAGCCCAGGCTGCCAGCCGAAGAAAACAAGGCTACTTCTTTGAGGGTCAAGTCTATGCCATTGGGTTGAACCTGCTGCCGGACATCGCATAAATTCTCCGCCAAGGGAGGACTTGCCCCCAGCATCTTCAGGATATCTTCTCGGGAAAGGATGCCCAACATTTATTCACCAACAGATTAGACCGCTGTAGCCCAGGTTATTATCACCTAGTATAGTCCGTGCTGAAGTGTCAGACAAGGCGGCCTTTGTCTTCCTTGACGGAGGAGTATCGATAGGCTGTCCCGAGTGTATCGAAGGATGAACTCGGTACACTCTTTGCCGGCATCCAGAATTGTCTCTATGATAGTTTCGCAAATCCTGTTAATATAACTACTGTCGCAATTCATTTGTGGGTTACGAGTAAATCGTGAAAGTGGTGGCAATTGTTGGCATGGCGGGTGCAGGCAAGTCAGAAGTAGCCAGGGTATTTGAGGGACATGGCTTTAAGCGAGTACGGTTTGGGGATATTACAGACGAGGAACTCAAGAAAAAAGGGCTGGAGTCGAATGAGGAAAATGAACGCCGTATCAGAGAGGAACTGAGAAAGAAATACGGGATGGCTGCTTATGCCAAATTGAGCTCACGCAGGATTGACAGATTACTGAAATCGTCCGATGTCGTAGTAGATGGACTTTACTCCTGGGAGGAGTACACTTTGTTGAGGGAGCGCTATGGGGAAAAACTCAGCGTGCTGACAGTTTGGGCTTCGCCTGCTACCAGACATGCCAGGCTTGCCCATAGAGCAAAACGCGCCTTGACGCTCAAAGAAGCAGCCAGTCGAGATAGGTCTGAGATAGAGAATATTAACAAGGGTGGGCCAATTGCCATGGCTGACTTTGCTATATTGAACGAAAATTCGCTGGAAGAGCTGAAAAGGGAGACGGAACGAGTTCTATCCACTTTGAAATGAAAAAAAGAACCAGGCCGGACACTGATGAATATTTTCTCAAGATAGCTTCCGTGGTAGCGGAACGTTCCACCTGTCGGCGCCACCATGTCGGCGCTGTGGCGGTGAAGGACAAGCACATTTTGGCCACCGGATACAATGGGGCTGCCGCCGGACTCAAAGATTGTCTTGAGCTTGGCTGCCTCAGGGATGAACTGGGCATAGAATCTGGAACCAGGCACGAAATATGTCGTGGCATTCATGCTGAGCAGAATGTGATCATACAGGCATCACTCCACGGAGTGAGCCTTGAGGGGGCCACGATTTATGTTACTCATTCGCCTTGCATACTCTGCGCCAAGATGCTGGTCAATGCCAAGATAAAGCGATTTGTAACCTTTGGCAGCTACGCTGATGACTCTTTTATGGATTTGTTCCGAGAAGCCGAAATAAAGTTTGAGCTGCACAAGAAACCGCCCTCTGAAATAACTCACCTGCCCTGAAACGAAAGCTCTTTCTACGAAGATACCATTGTGGGGACTATCCTCTGCCGAACGAGGCGCTTGCCTTTGATTTCACCTCAGCCGCTTTTGCAGGATAAGCTTATCATCACCGGGCGCATAGAAGTCCGGGATGCGAGCTATTATCTCGTAGCCATGACTGAGATGAAAATTCCGCGTCTTCTCATATGCTGGAGTGGACGACGTCTCAATTATGGATAGTCTTCCCTCAGCTTTCAAGATCTCTTCAGCTGCCGATCTCATGAGGGCGCTGCCTATTCCTTGGCCCTGCTTTTCTCGAGAGACAGCCACCCAGTAGGTATCCCACGTCCCTTCAGTCAATGGTGTAGGCCCGTAGCAGATATAACCTTCTACGGTGGAATCAACTTCAGCAACGAGGACGTGATAGCCTGAGCCTGACGGGTCATCAAGATAGCTGTCAATTAG
>Ga0315545_1001510_pt1 | contig 22493 bp, 21 predicted proteins | sample SalMarSW160210MG_FD_203096 | JGI IMG/M metagenome (GOLD analysis project Ga0315545, IMG submission 203096) | Salt marsh sediment microbial communities from the Plum Island Ecosystem LTER, Massachusetts, United States - Salt Marsh Sediment SW1602-10 ...
TATTAGCGAAAGGCTCTATAACAACATAAATTTCGCCAACTATAGCTACCTTAATTGGGGCAGCCTTAGGATTCCTAGGAACCTTGTTTAACTTACCGATATAATGTTTAGTTAGCTTTTTTACTTCCTTCCGATTCGGCGCTTCATCAATCGCCGCCATAGCTTCTCGGTAAATTTGGTTAGCCATCCCCTTCTCCAGCTCCACTGCTCGCGTCCTCTGAACTACTTTTTCTATCTTATCCAAGGCAAATAACTTACTCATGCCAAAGAGAAAAGCCAGGATAATTTCATGCCAGGGGGCATTATCAGTCATGTGCCTTATAAGGTGCAGGATACTCCTGCCTTTGTGGTGAGATACATCAATCGTGAGAAAGTGAGTATTATAGCCTAAATCGTGAAGCATTTGTTCCTGCCCCCTGGCATAGTAGCCCAATCGGCAAATGCCAGTGCCTCTTGCGTGAGCTAAGGTGTCTGCCCCTAACTCACAAGTTTCAATTAAACTACCCAGGGTAAGTTTGTAGGGTAAGCAAGCCTCCGCGGGTGAATATTTAACCCCAAGGTCTAATGTTCTTTGAGTCATCGGTGGTGGGACTATTAGGTCATTACCACCAGCATCTAACCTTTGAGCCATAGCTTTTACGGGAATATAGACGCTACCAAAATGGGGTATACCTATACGCATACCTTTTCCCTCCTCTTAATCATATCGAGGAAAGCTTCTAAACGAGTGAGTAAACCTCCTTCACTGCTATGCTCGTCTAAACTAAGTGGTAAAAAAGGAATTTCAAGCTCCTTAGCCCGGTGCTGCACAAACCCTACCATCATTGAATCAGGGCCACAACCAAAAACAGAGACGTTAATCATACCATCAACCCCCGCTTCTAAATAATATTCTCCAGCGCCAATTATATCAGCTTCAAATGACCAATGGGGATCGCCCACTAGCCTTTTGGCCGCAGCATTAAGTGCCTCCTGAGACACCATTTCCGGGGTGAAAACTTTAATCTCCCTGCTTTGTAACCATGAAATGAGCCGATGGTTAATATACTCATCATAGAGAACGTAAGGGTGCCCAATAACAGCGATTCTGAATGGAGACGAATCTAAGCTAGGTTCAGGTTCACAATTTTCCTGGCATATCTCTTCAACAGCTTGGTTGGGCATAATTCCTTCATCAGACATTTTGTTTCGGTAGACTAAATTGCTTTTCCAGGCTTCTTCAACTGCTCTTTTGAGCTTAAATGGATTCGAGGTAAAATGGCATCCCAATTTATAGATATTCCGATATAAATTATAGCGCCCCTTTTCGACATTTATCTCCGGGCTAAGAATGATGGGACACTCTGGGACTAGAGCTCTGGTCATGTTAGGCAAGCCAATAATTTTAGAGCAATTATAAGTTTCCCTCCCCAAACTAGTAACAGCAGGAATAAATAGACAATCACACTTATCTATCAAAGAAATGGCATGCCCCAATAGGATCTTTACCGGCAAGCAGGTATCGGCGACTGCTCGCGAAACACCTAAATTTAATGCGGTCTTATTAGTTGGTAGCGATACCTCTACCTCCGCGCCTAGCGCTTCAAAAAAAGTCTTCCACATCGGATAATATTGATAGTAAAGTAAGGCTCTTGGGATGCCCACCTTAATCATCGCTAAAGAACTCCTCCTTAATCTTATCCCGCACTCCAGGTTAGCTAAGGATATCAGGAGTACAAGTTTTATTTCCTTAATTATACTTCAACTTAGCTCTAGTAGCCAGAAATGCTCCCTTAAAAGTGCAAACCCTTCACTTTTGTTCCCAATTCTTTTATATTCAATGCTTGAAGCTCCCGTAAATTGCTATTATAATAATTCTATTCGCGCTCAGTTTCCAGAATGTTAGCCATGAAATTAGAAGAACTTAAAGGGAAACATTTTGATAGTTTGGTAAATGTATCTCAACTATTGAAAGAACCTATTGGCTCCACCCGCAGCTATCATATAGAAGAATTAGTTGACCAACAAGCCAAAGATTCCTTCGAAGGAGAGCTGACGCTACTTCGCAGCGGTCAAGGGATTCTAGTTAGAGGCCAGGTGGTTGTTAAAGTAGAGCTCACGTGCAGTCGTTGCCTCCACACTTTCCTCTGTCCTATAAGTTCTAGCATAGAGGAGGAATTTCTTTCAACAGTTGATGTGACTAGCGGTTTGTCATTTTCCTTGCCAGAAGAATCAACCAGTTTCATCATTGATGCTAATCATGTACTTGACTTAGGCGAGGCAATGCGGCAATATACTTTATTAAATTTGCCCATGAAGCCACTATGCCGGCCTGATTGTGCTGAAATTAAGGAGGTAAGCTTATAATGGCTCTACCTAAAAAGAAATACGCTAAAGCGCGCCAAGGGAAAAGGCGCAGCCACCTTAAATTAAACTTACCTGCTCTGGATATCTGCCCTCAGTGCCACAGTGCTAAGCTAGCCCACCATGTTTGCCCTACTTGCGGTACCTACAATGGTAGGCAAGTAATTGAGATTAAATCTCCAAAGAAAAAGGCTACTTAAGCGTATGGTTGAGATGTCCAAGCTAGCTTACGTTTTCCCAGGGCAAGGCTCTCAGAAAACGGGAATGGGGTTCGATCTATACAACAGCTATCCCTCAGCCAGGGAAATCTTTGACGAAGCTGACACTGTTCTAGGCTTTCCTCTTTCTCGCTTGTGTTTTGAAGGGCCCGAGGAGGAACTTACTAAGACGAAGAATGTACAGCCAGCAATACTAACGACTAGCATCGCTTGCCTTAAAGCAGCTCAAGAGGCTAGTAACGATGGCCTACCTGCCCCCGCATTTGTCGCTGGACATAGTTTAGGTGAATACACCGCTCTTGTGGCTGCCAGCGTGCTCAGCCTATCTGATGCTGTGATTTTAGTTCGGGAAAGAGGTAGATTAATGTATGAAGCTGGACTGAAAAGTCCCGGAAGCATGCTAGCCATAATAGGGCTCAGTAATGAGTCCGTTGAGGATATATGCTTTCACAGTAAAACTGAAATCTCCAATGTAAACTGCCCCGGGCAGATTATAATCAGTGGCGCTATTGATGCTTTGACTGAAGCTAACAAATTAGCCAAAATGAAAGGTGCTCGCGCTATCCCATTGAAGGTAAGCGGAGCTTTTCACTCCGTTTTAATGAACCCGGTTATAGCCGAATTCCGCGAAGTTGTCTCAGGTTTCACGTTTCAGCCTCCCAAGATTCCTATAATGGCTAATGTGACTGCTAAGCCATTAACTGATGTCGAGTCAATAAAGGAAGAGCTTTTAAAACAGCTTCGTAGTTGTATCCAATGGCAACGTTCCATGGAAAACATGGTTAACAGGGGAGTCAACACTTTTTACGAGATAGGTCCCGGGAAGGTACTCAGCGGTTTGATTAAACGGATCAATCCAGAGTTACCAGTTTTTAACATTTCAGGAGTTGAAGATGTCAAGCAGCTCCCTCAGTTTAACCCTCCTTCTTAAAGAGATAAAGGACAGCGGCGAAGATGAGGAACCATGGCTGGTATCAGGCGAAAGGCGAGAATTGTTGCTCTCCAGGCGCTTTATGAGCTTGATTGCACAAGGCATAAAGCAGACGAAACTTTAGCTCATCTAACAAGGGAAAACCCGCTGCCTCAAGAAGCTATTAGCTTTAGTGAAGAGCTTGTGCAAGGAGTAGTCCAAAATAAATCCAAGCTTGACGGCCTTATTGCACACCTTGCTCCAGCCTTCCCTATAGAGCAAATGTCCATCATTGATAGAAACATCTTGCGTCTTGCCATCTTTGAAGTTTTATTTGATAATAGCATCCCAGTTAAGGTAACCATAAATGAGGCCGTGGAATTAGCCAAGAGCTTTGGCAGCGATTCTTCATCTCGGCTAATCAATGGAGTATTAGGAGCAGTAGTAGCAAATATGGCACAAAACCCAATCAGCCAGAAACTTAATTGAGGAGAATGGTAACTGCTTTTGAGTGAAAACTACCAATCCTGATGTGATTCAGGATTACCAGGTGCTTCTATGCAACGACTTTAGGGGAGAATACATACTGGGTTGTTGTTTTCAATATCTTCCTTAACAGGGCTAACTGTGGTTTATATATTCTAATCCTTCCTTGCTCGCATGTGACAGGCATATCAAGAATTTTTGATATAACCTTCTCCTCCGTCTCTCCTTGACACATTACTGCCGCCTCAGCTTGATTTTCCCCCAGCTCTATAATCATAGGCAATAATAATGCTTCTTGCTCGGTGACATTTACTATGCTTGCAAGATATTCCAGCTCTCTCCTCTTAAATAAATGAGTGCTGCCATCGCTACAGACTGTATGAGGGTACTCCTCATGTAATAAATCGGATAGTGTTTTTTGATTCCTTGGTAGCCCAGCATTCACCAACCTGAACTCGCCCCTCAAACATTCTTGAAGCATCCTTTCATAAGGTAAGCCATTAGGCATCCATCTACCCTCCTGCAACTAGCATCTTCACCCGTTTCAGCCGTCCTTTCTCCTCCCTATCCCGTTCCTCAAACTTCATATTTAAGTACTTTATCGTCACCTGTAACCCAGGGATTATTATATACTCTAAGGCATTAGTTATTCTTTTTGTCCTATTTATCTCCATTCCCAATAATTCCAAGCCCCTCTGAAGCTCGGCCAATTCAACAATAGCTTCAAGACATCTCTCAGATAGTTGGGCTGCGTGATCCAACCATGAAGAGGTATCAATCAGATTGTATCCTCTCATTGACTTTTCACCACCCATCAGCTCAAAAGAGGGAATTCTCACGCCGGCTATGTTCCTTAAACCAGCGACAATTTTTAAATCAGCCTCGGTTGCTATAAGTTCCTTTTCCATCGCTATGTACCCATGATACCCAGTGGCAATTGATAATGCCTTGTAAGCCTTAGAGAACACATCAACTAGTTTTCTTTTAGCTTCCACCGTCTCTCTCGTTGCCTGCAAGAATTCCATAGTTAGTATGGAGAGTCTATCCTTTAGTATCTTTTGCACCCTCTCAGCTAACGAAAGCCTGCGCTTCAGTTTTACCAGCTCAATTTTTGTGGGTCTAACTTTGATTAATTGTTGTGGCATTTGCCTATGGTTAAATTTTTAAGGTAGCCTTCCAACGCCACCTCTTACTTCTCGAAGGGCGTGAGGTATTTTTCAACGAATTCCTCTTTAATTAGCTTCAGGGCTTCTTTAGGCAACGCCGAAAACAGCTTCCAGCCTATATCCAAGGTATCTTCTACTTTCCTTTTTTCAAACTCACCTTGAGCTATGAACTTCTTCTCGAACTCGTCCGCATTGGTTAGGTACACTTTATCCCCCTCACTTAATGCCTCAGCTCCTACAATGGTTGATATCTCTCTGAGATAACACCCCTCAGCATAAGCAGCATATGATTGCATAAAGACGTTGTTGTGGTCCTCCCTCGTTTTACCTGGCCCGATTCCTTCCTTCATCATCCGTGAAAGGGACAAGAATACATCTATTGGCGGGTATATTCCCTTTCTTTCCAGAGCTCGAGAAAGCACAATCTGTCCTTCAGTTATATAACCAGTGAGGTCGGGTATGGGATGTGTTATATCATCATCAGGCATAGTCAAAATAGGCATTATAGTTACTGACCCTTCCTTTCCGAAGATCCTACCCGCTCTCTCATACATTGTGGCAAGGTCGGTGTACATATATCCTGGATATCCCCTTCTCGATGGTATCTCCTCACGCATAGAAGAAAGTTCACGAAGAGCTTCACAATAATTGGTCATGTCAGTAAGTATGACCAGCACATGCATATTCTGCTTCCATGCCAGGTACTCGGCCGCGGTTAAAGCCAACCTTGGGGTTGATATCCGCTCAATAACAGGATCTGATGCGGTATTGATGAAGGCCACCGTTCTCTCCAGTGCCCCTGTTCTTTCAAGATTCCTCATGAAAAAGGAGGCATCGTCGTAACTCACACCAATGGCACCAAACACTAGAGCGAATTTCTCCTCCTGGCCTTTGACTGCGGCTTGCCTGATTATTTGAGCCACAATTCGGTTGTGTGGCAGACCTGAGCCACTAAATATGGGCAATTTTTGCCCCCTAACTAAAGCGTTTAAACCATCTATTGCCGAGAGCCCGGTTTCAATAAACTCGGCTGGTGGCTGGCGGGCCGCGGGGTTCACAGGCTCACCGTTAATATCCAGGTAATCCTCAGGAATCACGGGCGGCCCCCCGTCTATAGGTTCTCCTATCCCATTGAAGATTCTTCCGAAGATGTCAATAGATACTGGCAATTTCAAGGTCTCGCCTTTGCACCTTATTTTGCTCCCAATAAGGTCTACCTCGCTGACTCCGCCAAATACCTGAATCACGGTTGCCTCTTCACTGATGTCTATCGCCTGGCCGCTTTTCACCTCACCATTGCTAAGTTGAACGTCAACTATCTCATTAAACCTTACCCCCGGAATGCTTTCAGCTATAAGCAAAGATCCCTTAGCTTTACTAATTGCTCTTGCTTCCTTGATATAAAGCGAGGAGAAATCCATAACAGCCCTCCTTTTTCACCTACAAATTCTTCGAATTTTTAGGTGACTCCTTTGCGAGTTACTAAGTTTTGTTCCATCTCCGACCATAATTCCTTGGCCCATTGTTCAAAGGCCTCGTTGGGTACATCCTTCATCCTGGAAATCTTGTACACTATCGGAGATGAGCGGATACTCTCAATACTCACCCCCGAATTTAACATTTCCTGGGCCAGTTCATAAAACTTTATTATAGTTTTAAGCATAAGGCCAGCTTTTGCTGGCACGCAGTAGGTATCAACTTCATGGTAGGCACTCTGCTGGAGAAAGTCCTCACGTATCATCCTGGCGATGAGTAGCAATAGTTTGTCACCTTCGGGCAAAGCTTCAGGACCTACAAGTCTTACAATTTCCTCCAGCTCAGCCTCCTGTTGCAATATCTTCAAAGCGGTAGTTCTAGTATCTACCCATCCTGCATCAACCTTATCCCACCAATCTTTAACTGCACCTACATAAAGACTGTAACTAGTGAGCCAGCTTATCGCGGGGAAATGTCTCTTGTTCGCCAGGGAAACATCCAAAGAGTATAAAGCATCTACTATTCTAAGTGTATTCTGAGTTACTGGTTCGCTAAAGTCAGCCCCTGGAGGACTTACAGCGCCAGCCACTGTTACTGACCCCCTTCTTTCTGGACTGCCCAAGCATTCAACCATTCCTGCCCTTTCATAAAAAGTGGAAAGCCGCGAACCCATGTATGAAGGAAATCCCTCCTCTCCCGGCATTTCCTCCAGTCTGCCGCCCATTTCCCTCATAGCTTCAGCCCATCTTGAGGTTGAATCTGCGACTAGCAAAATATCGTAACCCATGTCCCTAAAGTATTCAGCCATCGTGATACCAACGAAAATACTTGCTTCCCTAGCCACAACAGGCATGTTAGAGGTGTTAGCTATAAATATTTCCTTCTCTTGTAGCGGTCTCCCTGTGTTAGGATCCTTGAGTCTCCTGAAGCTATAGAGCACGTCAGACATCTCATTACCTCTTTCGCCACAGCCAACGTAAATATTGAGATGTGTTTGGGCCCATCTGACCAACTGCTGCAGGGCAACGGTCTTCCCTGTGCCAAAGCCTCCCGGTATGGAAGCTTTGCCACCAAGAGCCAAAGGAAACATGTAATCCAAAATTCGCATACCGGTAGTGAGCAAGCCTGAAGGATCCTGCCTCTGCTTATAGGGTCTGGGCTTCCTTACCGGCCATTCTTGCATCAGCGTGAGCTCTTTTACCCCACCATTATACTCCACCCGGGCTATAGGCTCCTCGACAGTATAGTCACCTTCACGTATCTCCTTTACTACGCCTTCAATGCCCATTGGCACCATTATCCTGTGTTCTATGAGTTCTGTCTCGGGAACCGTGCCTATTATATCCCCTCCACTAACTTCATCCCCAACCTTGACTTTGGGTGTGAACTGCCATTTTTTGTCGCGAGGAAGTGCTAATGCCTTGGCACCTCGTTTTATGAACGACCCGGTATCCTCAACCAGAGTAAGCAAAGACTTTTGAAGTCCATCATAAATAGACCCTACAAGTCCTGGGCCTAACTCCACGCTCAAGATTCTTCCTGTTCCCATCACCACTTCACCAGTTTTTAATCCCAGAGTATCCTCATGCGATTGAATTATCGCCTTATTTCCTTCCAGCCCTATTATCTCTCCTACAAGTCCTTCCTCTCCTATCTCAACAATTTCATAAACCTGAGAACCTTTCATCTCATCAGCTATAACTAAAGGACCGGAAACTCTCCATATTTTACCCATGGTTTTAACCTCCTACCCTTGCTGTTATTGCGAGGAGTGTAGCAGCAAACCAGTTCCAAATAGCCACAGATTGCTTCGCCTTGCTCGCTTGACAAGGGATCGCCTCTCAAATTTCTATGTCAAACCCTATAGATTCTCTAATAAATGCTTTGTAATACTCCCTAATATCTCGATATTTCGTGCCAAATTTCGATGGAACCTCGATGATTACAGGAGTCACCCCTTTCCCTTTTCTAACCTGAGCCACTAAATCCTCAACGTATACTGCATAGTCTTCTAGTAGCATTACTATGCCAACGCTAGGATCATCTATCAATCCACTTAAAGCTTCCCTAACATCCTCACGGGTATCATGACCGCCTTTTATCCTATAATATCTACTAACACCAGCCAGCCTCAACCCACTAACCAGGTCTTCATCTCCTATGACAGCTGTCTCTAGGTGTTTGACCAACGTCATGCTCACACCACCAAATATTCCTTTATTTCCTCTAAGGCAATGCCATCGACTATCATTTTTAGAACCAGCCTTAAGTTCCGTATTTCAACCTCTTTAAGGATTAAGTGCCAGGCCATCACCAAGGGGGATAATATCCTTGGTGACAGTATCTCCCTAAGCAACCTGAACTTATGCTTGTCAATGACTTCCTCTATCGCCGTGATACTTTTAGTTTTATCATAACTGCTTGATACTTCGCTTGCTATATCCCGATATTGAGCATTCTCCAGCCTCTGGGGCATGTCGCTGAGCTTAAAGGATAATAAATCTCTAATGATTCCTTCTGTAATTAGATATCCACCAGCAATGGTGCATTCAGCAGCATCAGTCCCTATCCCCTCAATTATAGCTCTTGAGGCAATTTGCAAGTTTGTCAGGTCTATAGCAAGGCCGAAAGCTTTAGAAAGCACAGAGCCATCTTTTATACCTTTCGTCATGTTTAGCAAGTTTTTGTAGTACTCACCATCTAATTTAGCTTCAACAAGGAGTTTTGACCTCGCCCCCCCATCTATCCTATATTCCTTCAGAACAGAAGCATAATCCCCCAGCTCGCATTTGATAAGCAATCCAATAATGTCATCTAATTTCCCAGCACCAAAAAGCTCATCTATCAATCCACCGTTGCAGATAACCCCCACTGGTATCATGCGGGTTTTTTTACCAGTCGAAATACCCTGTAAAGCGGCTTTAATATTCGAGACATCATACTTCACTATATACGCCCCTGATACCTTTGGTATATCTTTGGGCACGAACTTAAATGATTCTACATCTCTAATGCACTGCGCAAAATACTTCCACAACCATTCATCCAAGTCATCGAAGGTCTTGATGGGTAATTCCTCAAGATAGCCTCCTACATCAGTCTCTCTAATTATTGCCAAGGCATCCTGGACATCCGACGCTGCTGACATCCTATTTATTTGGTCAGAAGTGACAACTTTAGACTCTTCACCTTTGAGGTAAGCTGATATAAATGCGTATCTTGGATCAGGCAAAACCCCTCCTACAAAGCTTCAAAAAGTTCCTTGCTTATCTCCGGCAACAGCTTTGGTAGCAACATCTCAAGTCTAGTCTCGTAAGTATTATCTATCCTGTATTTCCCCTCGATATCCTCGGCTATAACCCCTCCGGTACAATTAAATTCCTTAACTTCCATTATCCTATTAGCTAACTCTTCATCTCCTTCAAGGAGTTTTTGTACACTGCTTACATTTTTAGGAGAAACGTAAATCCTACCTTTATCCCCGCCAAGCCCATCCATGGCCTCCTTGATTAAGCTCAAAAGATGGCTTTCATCACTTGCGATTCCTGACAATGCTTTTTTCGCTTCCTCAATTATTTGGGCGATTATGTCAGCTTTCACACGCAATAGTTCCTGGCGTGATTTTATAGAAGCCTGAGCCAAGATCCTAGCAGCTTCCTCTTCAGCCTCCTCTAGCATTTTTCGTTTCCCTTCCTCAAGTTTTGCTTCCTGCTGCTGCTTCGCCTTCTCTACCTCCTTATGTGCCTTTTCCTCAGCCTCTTTTACTATATTCTGCGCCTCTACCCTTACCTTGCCGACAACGGCTTCGCTTATTTTCTCCATTTCTTAAGACCCCTCTAGAAAAGTCCTAACATGCTTAACGCCATTATGGCAAACACCAGTCCCAGCACGCCTATCAACTCGACAAACACAGCTAGCATCATGGAGTTAGTTAGTATCTGCCCCTTTGTCTTGGGTAAGAGTGAGATGCCCGAAGCGCAAACAGAACCCTGATATGCTCCTGAGAACGCTTCGGCAAAGGCGGCTATAACCCCGACACCCAATATAGCAAAACCACTGCCACCAGCGTCAGGCATAACAGCAAGTTTGGGAATTACCGTTGTTAGAATAAGTATCAGTATTATAAGGCCATAAAAGGTTTGCGTCATCGGTAATGATGCCAGAACGATAACATTTCTGAGCTGGCTTGGTTCTTCAGACAATGTAGCAGCTCCAGCAGAGCCAGCGATACCGATGCCTATTGAAGACCCCGCCAAGCCACCGGCTAGTGCGATAGCACCTCCGATGACTGCCAGAGATTCAGGGCTGATTAGCATTTTACACCTCCGTCAATTAAATATTTTTAAACTCTGTTTACCCCTTAACAAATACAGGCCGAGTCCTTAACCGAAATGGACTATACCCCCTGCCACCCCCTTCATAGAACTTGAACAGGAACTCCACAAAGCATAGTCTAAGGGAGTGCACAAAGCATGTGATGCCGCTAAGAGCCAAGTTAAGCATATGTCCAACAAGCAAAACTATGACAAATATTAAGCTGCCAGCGATAACTTGGACTAGACCAGCAGGCATCATGTGGGATAACAAAGTTGCCATCAGGTTAAAACAGTACGCCAGGTAATATGTGGCTAGTCCCACACCCGCTAGCCTGGCATATGACATAACATCGCCCAAGAGCCCAGTCAAATCAAATAGCCAAAAAATACCCCCTAGGAAAGTGCCCCTCTGCATAAAGGAGGAGGCAATGATTAATATTATACCCAGAATCATAATATATAACAGGATAGAATATATTTGTGCAGTTAACAGTGGAATATCTACATTGAGTATGGTATGTAGAATCCAAGGTATTGCACCGATTTGAAGTATAAATAGGCCGGCTTTATTAATCACTACCGGTTTCTGCCCTTCCTTTACCCCTCTAATGAGCGCCAGTACATGGGCTATGTTTACATGAACCAGGCCTATCATCAATGAGACCCCTATGAATAACATAGGGGCTAAGTACATTTCTTGAATTGCCTTGGCGAGTGCTAAACTCTCGATTCCGAAGAACTGGTAAAAGTTACCTAAATAGGTTCCAGTAAGCACACCAATGACTATAGCGACGCCACTACTTATATAAAGTGTCCTCTGGAATAACTTAAACCCTTCGGATTCCGGGTCGTCAACGAATTTTCGTAAGCCTCGATTTGCGAATAGCATGATGAGGGCAGCGTAAACCACATCACCCAACATAAGGCCGAAGAAAAAGGCAAAAGAGTAAGCTATTATTGGTGTAGGGTCCCATTCCCTGTATTTTGGTGTGGCAAAGAGATTCACGACGACTTGGAACGGCTTAAGCGCGGTTACATTCCTCATCTTGGTGGGTGGTTCCTCTGCTTGTTCTGGCTTCCTCGTATCAACAAAGACATAGCCTATGTTTTCCTTGACTTCAGAAACTGTAGCTTCAGCACTGCTGTCCGGAATCCACCCCTCGATTAACCTGACGTATTTTGCCTCACAGGCTTTTTCTAAAACTGCTAACCTCTCATTTTCTGCTGACAATGCCTCTCTAAAAAGGACGAGCTTCTCTAAATTTTCCCTAGTTTTATCCTCGATTTCGGCATGAAGTCTTGTCAATTCCTCTTGAGAACTATGAATTTTCCCGTCGGCTGCTTCAAGGAATTCCCTCAGGGTTAAATCTTCGTCCGGTATGCGCTGGACTTTGCCTCCACCATCTTTGACTATAGATTCTATGATATTTTGGTCTTCGACCCTAGCGATTACATAGAAAATAGTTTCGTTTTCTATCGCGGCTACGCTGTCCCCGAACAGGTAATTCTTAAGCTTATCCCGTAAAGGCTCATATACCTCACTAGGAAGCACAAAAATCCTGGAAAAAAGGTAAGTTCCAGAAAAACTTAAATCTTTCACTCTAATATTAGGCTGCTGCTCAAGAGGACCAAGATACCTGCTTAGTTCTGCTAGCTCTTCGATCTCCTCGCTGAGTTTGGCAGCTCTCTGGTGCATATTGCCGAGCTTGGTACATAATAAGCTTACTTCACTATCAATTTCGTCGAAGGGTCTGGTATATATAACCTCAATATCCCCCCTCAGTGACACCTTCTCTCCCTTTGGTATGTAGGTCAACACATCGTCAATGCCGGTTAATAACTTGCTGACTCCCGCCCTCTGCACTTCAAGGGCTTCTCTATCTATAGGCTTTAATTCCTCACTTTCCTCAACATGAAGCACACCAGCTCTATGTAAAGTTTTCAGAGCTTCGTTTGAATAATCCTTGGCAGTCATTACCCTGAGTTTAACCATAGGCTCAGGTGTATTGACAATTAGAGGCATCATGTCAGCTTCGCCCCTGTTACGATACTCACTATGCGATCCACTATCCCTTCTGCTTTCTTAGCGGCATTAGCGCTAACTTCAGAGGTTTTTCCCTCAGAAGCCTTGATTTTTTCATCGCTTTCTATTCTAGCCTTACGAACAATCTTATCACGCTCCGTTTTGACCTCGTCCACAGGCAACTTAGCCGAAAGGATTCTCCTAGTCTCCTCTTTAGCTTCAAGGAGAATCTCATTAGCTCTAACCCTAGCCTCCTCAAGTATCCTTTCAGCTTCGCTCTCGATGGCTTCTACACTACTAGCGATTTCTTTGGACATAATATACCTCTTCTTCTAATTCAAATTATACACAAAGCCTTGTACAGTTCCCCAAAGCTCCGTGACTTTTGCAACAACATGCTTCTAGCTTATCAGGTTAATTCTACCGCATTCGCAAGCAATCTTACATTGTGTCTATAGTGAGGGCCCAGCTCCTCCATCATGGTCATCATGCCACTGATAAAGATGAGGGCCTGCCAGTTTACGTCGTGAGGCTCTATACATTCATGCCTAGATGCCCAGAACCCTAGTTGCCCAAGCTGTTCAGGGTTCAAAACACGATGAGCTGTTCCAAAACTATGCAAGATACCAAAGAAGACAATAACGCAAGTAAGGGCAGCACCAACAAGGGCAAGAATTAGGTCTAACGCCATCGTTTATCCTGCTTTCAGTAGCAATATAGTCAGATTAATCACCACCGACTTAACAAGCATCCCTTCAGATATTATCCCACGGCGTCCGAAGATAGGAACTTCGATCAACCAAGCGCCAATTGTATCAAAATAATTTATCCTTATCAATATGTTGTGCTGGCTGACCACATATGTAACCACTTCCCCTCTACCGGTTAATTGTGCAAAGCATCCAGATAGGCCTCCGTACATACCTATCTCCACGTGGGTCACCAGGGGATGCCCCAGCCCTGAGTCGAGGTTAAAAAGGAATTTAGTCCCCCAATGTACAGGCCTTCCTCGCCGGGCATCTTAACAAGGGAGGACTGCAAGATTTATCCCTGCCCTAGAAGATCTCGTAGCAATGCTTGCCAATAGGTGATTCAGTGCCTTCAGGCAACCTATACTGTATGTCTGAGTTAGCTAGCCCAACCCGTTATTCACTATTGCCGATGAGAAGATCACCCTCTAAGCTACCTCAAGGCCATGCGGGCTTATGTCAAACCCTTAGCCTTGGTAGCTTAGCGAGTTGCTCGATCTCGCATTTCGTCCACACCCTTAGAATTCAACTACATATGATTCTCATCAAATATGCTCATTCATTCCCTCATAGTAAGTTCCCATTTACACCAGAATCCTCTTTTACCTCCAGAAACATTTTATCTTGATAGCTTCGGCACAGCCAGGAAGAACTTGCCAGCGTCCCAATGAAATGCTCAAGAGAGAAAGCTTCGTTGACGGAAGGCAGAAATCAAAGTAAAATTCCCAACAATGTATAACAAGGCTGTGCTTGATAATGGATTAAGGGTTATCATCAACCCCATGCCTCATAGACGCTCAGTATGTCTCGCCGTCCTGGTAGGCACGGGCTCTTGTTATGAAAGCCAAAGAGAAGCAGGCATCTCTCACTTCGCTGAGCATTTGTATTTCAAAGGCACACAGCGGCGCCCAACAGCTAAGGAAATAAGCCAGGATGTTGAAGGTGTCGGCGGCATAATCAACGCTAGCACGGATAAGGAGGTAACCATTTTTTGGTGTAAGGTGGCTAGCTCTAACTTCCTTATCGCCTTGGACGTGCTGCATGACCTGCTGCTTCATTCTCGCTTCGATAGCAAGGACATAGAGCAGGAACGCAAGATTATTATAGAGGAAATTAATATGAACCTGGACATTCCCCAGCAAAGGGTAAATATGCTCATAGATGAGCTATTATGGCCAGAGCAGCCCTTGGGGCGCGAAGTTGCTGGAGATAAAGAGACTGTAACCTCGATAACAAGGGAGCAGTTGTTGGATTATGTTGCTCGCCGCTATCTGCCCAGTAACGCTGTGCTTAGTGTCGCTGGCAACATACAGCACAAGGAGGCAATAGCTCAAATCGAGCCGCTGTTCAACAAATGGGCTGCTGGAGAACTGGTAACTGGCTACACGGCTAATGATAAGCAGACAGCAGCTCGGTTGCGTATTGAGCCCAGAGATAGTGAGCAAGCGCATCTTTGTCTCGCCGTTCATGGATTCCCCCACTCCCACCCACAACGTTTTACCCTAGACTTACTTAACACAGTGCTTGGTGGAGGGATGAGTAGTCGTCTATTTACGGAGATCCGGGAGCATAAGGGATTAGCCTATGATATCCACAGCTATACGGAGCATTTTCTTAGTTCAGGATCATTTACTGTCTATGCTGGCGTTGACCCCAAGAAACTAGAAATTGCCGTCGCTGCTGTTCTCGATGAGGTCTCTAAGCTTAAGCAGGGGATTACACCAAATGAGCTCAGTAGAGCTAAGGAATTATTGAAGGGGAGGCTGCAACTGCAGCTTGAGGATAGTCAAAATATGGCCTTGTGGCTAGGCAGCCAGGAAATACTGAGGCGACACATCCTTAGCGTAGATGAGGTTATTTCCACAATTGATGCCATCAGCACCGATGAACTAATCACAGTAGCTGAGGAACTCCTGAAGACTGCGCACCTTAACTTAGCTATAGTAGGTCCTGTCAAAGAAGAGGAAGCTTTACTGGAATCACTTAGAATTTAAAGTAATAAGAAAGGAGCACCGCTTGGCCAAGCGGTGCTCCTAATCTCAGTTTTCTGTTACTGCTTCCTAGTATTCAGGATATCCTCCTCCTGGCGGCATCGCTGGCGCTTTTTCTTTCTCAGGAATATCGGTTACAAGAGATTCAGTGGTCAAAATCATAGCGGCAATGCTAGCGCTATTCTGTAGAGCGGACCTAGTGACCTTGAGAGGGTCAATTATGCCTCTCTCTACCATATTGACATCTAATTCATCGTTAAGAGCATCGTAGCCTATTCCAAGCTTGCTCTCTTTCACCCTATTCACTACCACCGAGCCTTCCCTGCCACTGTTGGTGGCTATGCACCTCATAGGCTCCTCCAAGGCTCGCCTTAGTATAGCCACACCGGTAGCTTCATCGCCCTCCAGAGCAAGCTTATCCAAAGCAGTGATGGAGTTGATTAGGGCAACACCTCCACCGGGCAAGATACCTTCCTCTACAGCGGCTCGAGTAGCCGAGAGCGCATCTTCTACACGGTGCTTTTTCTCCTTTAATTCTGGCTCTGTAGCGGCACCTACCTTGATCACTGCCACGCCACCAGCCAGTTTGGCTAATCTTTCCTGCAGCTTCTCCTTATCATAGTCCGAGGTGCTTATATCAATCTCAGACCTGATTTGTTTAATTCGAGCTTCAATATCTTCAGTCTTACCCTTACCTTCAATAATAGTGGTATTGTCCTTATCAGCAACCACTTTCCTGGCTCGCCCCAAGTCCTCTACAGTTACCGAGTCTAACTTTCTTCCAACTTCCTCAGAGATAACTGTGCCTCCGGTAAGAATAGCTATATCCTGAAGCATTGCCTTTCTTCTGTCGCCAAAGCCTGGCGCTTTAATCGCCAATGGACTTAAGCTGCCCCTCAGCTTATTGACCACCAGGGTGGCTAAAGGCTCACCCTCCACATCTTCAGCAATAATAACGATGTTCTTGGAAGTTTGAACCATTTTTTCCAAAGCAGGCAAAATGTCGTTTATGGCGGAGATCTTCTTATCAGCGATAAGGATATAGGGATCTTCCAGCTCTACTCTCATCTGCTCAGGGTTGGTAATGAAATAGGGACTTATATAGCCTCGATCGAACTTCATACCCTCAACATACTCAGTTTCAAACTTAAGCCCTTTACCTTCCTCCACCGTGATAACCCCATCTTTGCCCACCTTTTCCATAACATCAGCAATCAAATCGCCAATTTCCCGGTCAATAGCCGATATAGCAGCTACTTGAGCTACCTGTTCCTTGCCAGCCACGGGTATGGACATCTTTTTAAGTTCATCAACTACAGCTTCTACCCCTTTCTCGATGCCACGCTTTAAAGCCATGGAATCAGCTCCGGCAGCGATGTTCTTAAAGCCTTCGCCAATGATACCTTGAGCCAGAATGGTGGCAGTGCTAGTGCCATCGCCGCATTGGTCATTGGTTTTAATTGACGCCTGCTTTACTAGCTGCACCCCCATATTTTCAAAAGGGTCAGGTAGCTCCACTTCTTTAGCTATGGAGACGCCGTCATTGATAACCGTTGGCGCACCCCATTTCTTGTCTAATGCTACGGGGCGCCCACGCGGCCCCAGAGTTACCCTGATAGCCTCGCTCAGAATATCTACACCTTTCTTTAATGATTTTCTTGCTTCTTCACCAAAAAGAATCTGTTTTGCCATTCCTTCTCCTCCTTTTATGAACTTTTCTTGGCTAAAATGTCACTTTCACGCATGATAACCAGTTCGTCATCATCTAGTTTAAATTCAGTACCAGCATATTTGGAATAAATCACTTTATCCCCAACTTCCACCTCCATAGCAATGCGCTTGCCATCTTCGGATAGCCTGCCTGGCCCTACAGCAATGACTTTCCCATCCTGAGGTTTCTCTTTAGCTGTGTCTGGTAGGACTATCCCTCCTTTGCTCACTTCCTCTTTAGGGGTGGGTTTGATTACCACCCTGTCTCCTAAAGGCTGAATCTTAGCTGCCATGTTACCTCCTTTCCTAAATATTTTAGCACTCTAACTCCGAGACTGCCAATTATTATAGCACAGAATTTTTAAAGTCACCATTTTTTGCAGGTTTTTCTAACATTTTTCTCAGAATTTGCTTCAAAAGTTTACACTAAATCGTGTATAATTTAAATTAATGGAGCGACGCAAGAGAAGGCAGTGGAAAAAGGAAGGTATTCGCGCATTGAGACGGCATTTAGGATTAACCCAAACAAAGCTAGCTGAGGAATTAGGTATACGGCAACAAACAATCAGCGAATGGGAAACAGGGATGTACCAGCCTCGTGGGACTTCGGCTACTTTGCTTAGCATAGTTGCTGAGCGCAGCGGTTTCGTCTACAAAGCTGAGGAGGAGCATGACAAGCCAAATTAAAGCAGGCTGCTGCGGCTTCCCTCAGAGGAAGGCAAAATACTTCCGCTTACACCGGGGGCGCAACTATCGTCACCGACATACCGATGATGAATTGGCAAGACTCTAGGAATTGAGCAGTGGTGAGGCTTACGTTTTGTTCAATAACATAACCATGCGCAATGATGCCCTGAGATTTAAAGCGTTAACAGAGAGTAAGGAGTAAATTTTTTTAACCTTATGCTTACACGCAAGCGGATAAACATCCCAGAAAGGTCAGTAGTCCTGATGTGGCAGCAACTGCTGGGAAAAGAGCTGATTACCGAAGAAGGTGGACGGGTCAAGGGAGTCTATCCTGGCAGAATCAGTGGTGATAGCGGCCCCGATTTCCGGGAAGCGATTATCGCCATGGACGGGTCTCATCTAATAAAGGGGGATGTAGAGGTCCATGTCAGGTCAAGCGACTGGTACCACCATGGCCATCACAGCAATCCCGAATACAACAGTGTGATTCTTCACGTAGTGTTGTGGCGGGACTGCAACTCTGTTACCTTGAGGCAAGATGGCAAATCAATTCCGGTGCTATGTTTATCAACCACACTGCAGCACCAGGCCTACTTGATGCCTTATCATGAGCTTCCCTGCTTCCAGATAGAGAGACGTGCAGGCCCCAAAATTTTGGCCGGGTTATTAAGTATCGCCGGTGAAGAAAGATTTAAACGGAAAGCGATGCATTTTCAAGCTGAATCGGAGCGAGAGCAGGCAAAGCAGGTGCTCTGGAAACACCTGATGAGAGCTTTAGGTTACTCCAAAAACACGAAGCCTTTTGAAGAGCTCGCTCATAGGGCGTCCCTCAGCTTTATGGAGACCGTGAGACCCCTGATACTGAAGCAGGCCTGGTTAGCAGGCACAGCCGGCCTGTTACCCTCCCAGCGGTCGCGGGGAGAATTTTCCCGGGATGATGGACCAAGAGAACTGGAGCTAGTATGGCGGGCGGTGGGCCGGGGAGCTACTCCCATGAGGGAAACTGATTGGAACCTCTGGCATATATATCCCAACAACTCCCCGATACGCCGCATTGTAGCCCAGAGCTACCTCCTGGAGAGGTATTATGACACGGGGTTAATGTGGGGAATGTTACAGCTGGTAAAGGAAAGCTCACCTGTCCCTCCCCGCTCAATGGAGAAGGACAGAGGGAGAGGCAGGCATCGCTGGCTGGAAGACAGCTTGACTGTTTTCGGTGACGGCTACTGGCAGGACCATTTCGATTTCGATACCAGGTCGAAAACAAGAACATCGGCCCTTCTGGGGAAAAGTAAGGCGTCCGAAATCGTGGTCAACGTGATACTGCCATTCGCCTTCTCCTGGGGAGAAATGAACAATGAACCGGGACTAAAGGAGAAGGCTATCCAGCTTCATAACCATTACCCCAAACTAGCTGAGAATGGGATAACACGCCACATGGCAGGACAACTTTCCCTTGAAGGCACGGCTGGTTTCACCGCCTGCCACCAGCAAGGCTTAATCCACATCTTCAGGAACTACTGTCGAGAGGGAAGGTGCTGCGAGTGCCCCCTGGTCAATTAAGCATCTCATGATAACTCCGGAATGTGGTAAGTGCTATCAGTACGAAGTAGGCACCTCTGGACTTAGCAGCCGCTACATTGTTCAACTTCCTGTCTATTTCCATTATTGGCTAGTTCCGAGAGATTGCGTAGGATGGGAGGTGTTCAAGCACAGGATAAGGTCGGGAAAGGCGGCTTCCGTCACTGCTCTACCCAATAATCCGCCAATACTTCAGCCTGTTTAAGCACTGTGTCAACGGCTTTCTGCTGCTTGTCCGGCGGGTAACCGTACTTATTCAAAGTACGCCTCACGATAACCATGAGTTTTGCTCTGGCGCTTTCTTTCATTGCCCAGTCTATTGTTGCGTTTTTACGAACCTTATCAGCGATTTCACGGGCTATGTTTTTCAGTGTTTCATCGCCTAGAATCTTTACCGCGCTGTCGTTGATTTCCAACGCGGTGTAGAATGCAAATTCGTCTTTCTTTAATTTTAGCTTCTCTGCCAAACCGTCTACGGTTCGGATTTGCCTGGCGATTGCCACCAATTCTTCTATGATTTCAGCGGTTGTCAAAAGGTTATTCTGGTACTTCTTGATAGATGCCTCAAGCATCTCCAGAAGATTCTTCCCTTCTGTAATATTGAATTTAAGCCGTACCTTGATTTCATCATTGAGAATCTTCTTCAAGAGTTCAATGCCAAGGTTCTTGTGCTTCATCTCCTTTACATCTTGAAGGAATTCTTCAGATAGTAATGAAATGTCCGGCTTTTTAATTCCTGCCGCATCGAAAATATCCACAACTTGGGTTGATTCAACCGCCTGATTCACAATCTGCCGGATAGCGGTTTCATAATTCTTTTTATCACCGCTATCACCTTCGCCTTCAAACTTAAGCAAGCGTGCCCGAACGGACTGGAAAAAGGCGATTTCATTGGTCAGAGCAAGCGCATCTTCATGCGGGACGGCCAGAGCAAAAAGCTTTGAAAGCGCGGTTGACTCATTAATGAAGCGCTCTCTGCCTTGTTCTCTTGAAAGTATGAATTCCTCGGCCTGAAGGATGATAGAAAGACGCGCAGAAGTGCCTACACTGAAAAAAGGCATATAATCGAATCCATGAAACATCTGGCGCACGACTTCAATCTTTTCAAGAAGCATTTGTAATGCTTTTTCCTGTGTCTCCACAGCATTTCCTTTCCCCCCGGAACTCGCATAAAAGGCCATCGCATCTTTCAATGCGTTCCCTATGCCGATGTAATCAACAATAAGTCCGCCTTTTTTATCATCACCAAAGACACGGTTCACCCGTGCGATTGCCTGCATGAGCGTGTGTCTTTTCATCAGCTTGTCAATGTAGAGCGTGTGGAGACAGGGGACATCAAATCCGGTCAGCCACATATCCCGCACAATAACCAGCTTCAAAGAGTCCTGCGGGTCTTTCATGCGGGCAGAAAGTAAGCGGCGGTCTTCTTTATTCGTCCTGTGATATGCAGGAATCACCAAACTATCAGGGTCTTCCGGGTCAAACTCCATTTTATCGGAGGATGAAGAAGTCATGACCACTTTTAAAGTCCCCTCCTTGAGGTCTTCATTATGCCACTGGGGCCTTAACGCAATGATTTCACTGTAAAGAGCGACTGCTATGCGGCGGCTCATGGTGACAATCATTGCCTTACCGTCGAAGACTTCCGCGCGCTTTTCGTAATGCGCAACTATATCCCAAGCCAAGTTCTTCAACCGCTCCGGATGACCGACAATGGCTTCCAGTTTCGACCATTTGGCTTTAGCCTTCCGGGTTTCGGGAGCGCCGTCATCAGCCATTTCCCTGTCATATTCTTCTATAAGTTTACGGCCCTCTTCCGTCAGATTAACTTTAGCCAGGCGGCTTTCGTAGTATATCTTTACCGTTGCGCCGTCTTCTACAGCCTGGGCGATATCGTATATGTCAACATAATCGCCGAACACCGCCGGTGTGTTTATGTCGGTGCTTTCTACCGGTGTGCCGGTAAAACCGATAAACGTCGCATTCGGGATGGCATCCCGCAGATACTTGGCAAAACCATAGGCAATGCGCTTTCCGTTAAGTTTGCCGGTATCATCCTTTATATCAACCAGCTTTCCCTTAAACCCGTATTGAGTGCGGTGCGCTTCGTCCGCGATAACGATAATATTACGCCGTTGGGACAACCGGTCATATTCGGTGCGGTCATCCTCCGGGAAAAACTTCTGAATGGTCGTAAATACAATTCCGCCCGATGCAACGCGAAGGAGAGACTTTAAATGCTCGCGTGATTCCGCCTGCACTGGAGGCTGGCCGAGTAAGCTTGACGACGCGGCAAAGGTATCAAAAAGCTGCTGGTCAAGGTCATTGCGGTCGGTAATGACGACAATAGTCGGATTATCCAGATTATGTATCAGTTTCCCCGCGTAAAAAACCATGGAAAGGCTTTTGCCTGAACCTTGCGTATGCCAGACAACACCGGCTTTGCGGTTTCCCTTTTCGGTTGCGGCCAGACGAGTCCTCTCCACAGCTTTATTCACCGCGTGGTACTGGTGGTACGCCGCAATCTTTTTCACGGTCTCAATCTGTGTAAGTCCGGTTTTGGTATCGATCTTTTTGTCTTTTTCAAAAACAATGAAGTTACGTATCAAATCAAGCAGCGTTGCCTTGTTCAACATGCCCTTGATGAGCACTTCGAGCTGGCTTACATGGGTGGAAGATGACTTTTTCCCGTCAATGGTTTTCCATGTCTGGAACCTGCTGAAGGCAGATGAGATCGTCCCCGCCTTTGCTTCCAGCCCGTCGGAGATGACGCAAAAAGCGTTGTAGAAAAAGAGGGAAGGAATGACAATCTTGTAGGTCTGTATCTGGTCAAAGGC
>Ga0315545_1001514_pt1 | contig 22432 bp, 18 predicted proteins | sample SalMarSW160210MG_FD_203096 | JGI IMG/M metagenome (GOLD analysis project Ga0315545, IMG submission 203096) | Salt marsh sediment microbial communities from the Plum Island Ecosystem LTER, Massachusetts, United States - Salt Marsh Sediment SW1602-10 ...
GCTGAACCGCCAAAAGCAGCCAAATCTATATCGATAATGCGATGTTCAACGGCTTGAAGATATTCAGCAATTTTTTTTGCGGCTTCAATCTCCCGCTTATGCCGCTGACCATATCGAAACGTCAAAGCACAGCATTGAAAATGTTCGCTTCGAGCTATAGCAAGCGTAGTGGCCGAATCAAGGCCGCCACTTAACAAGACAACTGCTTTTTTCTCTTTCACAAATCAACTCCGGTTAAAAAGACGATTTTCACTCAGTGGGGCTATTCGGGAAATATCCTAATATCGTTAATCTCAGAATTCTGCATTTTCTTTATGAAACCAATACTTAACTCTTCATTCGTTACATTCATGCCTTTGTTCGTCTCAACCACAGGTTTATTCAATTCAATTGCTTCCTTTTAAAAATGAATCACTTAAACAAGAATCATTGATAGTAATCATATCCCCTCTTAATATCACTACCATCGGAATATTAAATATAACTGACCTTCCGGTCCCATGCAATACTTTTAGCAGGAGTGCCCCCGACAGCAGACGGGACATTATTTGTTATTATCCATACCAAATTATTGCTTGTTTTACATTAATATAACGATTATATTATTAGTGAAGAACTGATAAGAGAGGCCAAATAATGAGTAAACGGGCAGAAATAGAATTATTCGACAATCCCCGTCCTGAACGAGACTATTGTATTATAATAAGATCACCTGAATTTACAAGTGTTTGCCCTCGAACAGGCCAGCCGGATTTTGGGGAAATTGTCATCGAATATTGTCCCGATAGATTGTGTATAGAATTAAAAAGCTTGAAATTCTACCTGCAGGGTTATCGCAATAAAGGAATTTTCTATGAAGCTCTTACAAACGATATTCTTGACGATCTGTCCGGTAGATGTGAACCACGCTGGATGAAGGTCACATCCCGATTCACACCTCGTGGCGGAATAACGACCGAGGTGGTAGCAGAATATAGAGTTAAAAAATAAAGTATTTCTTATCTGAGGTGACAAAATGGCAATAGTATTTCACTGTGAGCATTGTGGCAAAGAAATAAGAGCGGCTGATAATGCCGGCGGGAAATGGGGAAAGTGTCCTACTTGTCAACATAAAATTTATGTTCCCAGTTTGGGCGATGATGAAGAGTTGAAGCTTGCTCCGGAAAATAACAGCGAACTGGAAAGAGAAAAAAAATTAATGGCAGAAACATATCGACTCACCCAAGACATACTCAAGGAAAGAGACATCCCGGAAGGGCCATCGGCACCCGCAGGAGCAGTCTATGAAATGAGTGAAAACGAGTTGAAAAAAAATATTATAATGTACCTTCGTCAAATGGAAAACGGAGAACTGGACGAAGCAGAAAGAACCGCCGCCTTAATATCTCCATACAAATCCAAGGTCACTGAAATAATCGACAGAATCGCACTCAGTGAAATACCCGAACCACAATTATCCGATATCGCACCTCAAGTTCTATCGGGTTTGATAAGAACATTACGTTCGAAAATAAGCTAAATACAGAACAAAATACCATAAACTTAAAAAACACTTCCTGCAGATAAATCCGAAGTGATTTTATAGGCCGCTGTAGTTTTTTTAAAATTAGTAAAATCCCCGGATTTGGCTCTAATGAAACCATTTCTTATATTTTACGTAGAAGAAATAGTTAAGAAACAACCCCACCAAAATACTATAACAACTTGGAGGGAAATTTATTATGTCCTTTGAGACAACTGCAGTACATGTGACACATGAAACCATCAGCAAAGTCGGCGGAATAGGTGCCGTCCTACAGGGCTTCTTCACATCCAAGTCCTATCTTAACGCTGTCAGTCGATCCATTCTTGTTGGACCATTGTTCACCACCGAAGGTTTTGTACACGAACGACTCGGTGAGAACAGTGAAGTTCTTTATTCATCGATGGACGGTTTTGTAAATACAGGATATGTCCAGGCCTTTAGGAAAATCGAAAATTTCTATAATACGGGCATTATATACGGCAGACGAACATTCACCGATAAGGAAACGGGTATAAAAAGCTCGCCCGAGGTTGTACTGATCGATGTACGACACATGGATAAGCGTCCGGTTAACGAATTTAAAAAACGTCTTTTCGAGGAATTCGGAGTACAAAGCAATTTATACGAACATCTGTGGGAATTCGAGCAATATATAAGATTGGCTCCGGCGGCGATTGAAGTGCTTAAAGCAATCGGAGCCGCCGAAGATTCAACAATCATTATTGCACACGAGTTTATGGGAATGGCCACCGCTTTGGCAGCCATTCTTGAGCCATCCTGCAACTTCAAGACTGTTTTTTATGCTCACGAGGTTGCTACAATGCGCCGAATAGTGGAAGAACATCCCGGTCACGACACGATGTTCTATAATGTTATCAGGCAGGCACATAAAGACAGACTGTATGTTAACGATGTATTCGGAGACCAGAATTCTTATTTCAAGCATTCACTTGTTGAAGCATCAAAATACTGTGACCATATATATGCCGTGGGCGACTATGTGGTGGACGAACTGCGCTTCCTCGCACCTGAATTCGAAACAGCCAACATCGACGTTGTATATAACGGGATACCGGCTTACCAAACCAGTGTCGCAGAGAAGCGTGCGTCAAAAGAAAAACTTCAACGATATTGTGAAAATCTTTTAGATTATAGACCGGATTTCATATTCACACACGTAACAAGACTGGTACGAAGCAAGGGAATGTGGCGAGACCTGCGTGTGCTCGAACATATAGAAAAAGAATTCAGAACCCAAGGTAAAACAGGAGTATTATTCGTTCTTTCGACCGAAGTTTCGTCAAGGCGGAACCGTGATATTTGCACAATGGAATCTACATACAACTGGCCTGTAGCTCACCGTGAGGGTTGGCCTGATTTGTCCGGCGGGGAAGCGAATTATTATACAGCAGTACAGGAGTTCAATGCCAAAAGCAGGAATATCAAAATCATATTCATCAATCAGTTCGGTTTCGAACCTCAAAAGTGCGGCAGAAGGATGCCCGATGATATAGAATTTATGGATATTCGCAGGGGAAGCGACGTCGAATTTGGTCAGAGTATTTACGAACCGTTTGGGATTGCCCAGCTTGAACCGCTGACTTTTGGCGGTATATGTGTCTTTAGCAGCGTTTGTGGATGTTCAGGCTTTTTGCGAGATATCACCTGTGGAGAAGCAATAAAGAACATTATTATCGCCGATTACACCAATCTTGGAATGCATGATTTTACCGAAATCGAAGACCTATTACAAATTGACCGGGCCGTACGAGACCGGATAGAAGCAAGTGAGAGTGAGAAGGTCGCAATGCAAATATGCTCTCGGCTGCCGAAAAATGATGCTGAAATCGAGAGTATGATCCAGGCCGGTTTTGAACTTGCAAAAAATATGAGCTGGGACATTGTTGTAAATGACTATCTGCTGAGTAGTTTGCAAAAAAAACCGGACAAAATCCACGTGACACCATAGGAATTTACCATTTTAACCATATTTGCAGATCAGACCGGATATAATGGAAATCCCTCCCAATCATATCAACAGCCCATAAAACACCGGGTTCTATATAATCTCTTTATAAAAATCACTAAAAAACCTTGATAAAAGGTTATTTTTGTGTTAATATAAGTAAATATAAATAAAGTCTATGTTGGCTTGTCATAGTGAGTTTTATTCTCAATAGCCCTTATATTTACTTATAGTCTCAAAACTCAATGAAGCTCACACATATTACCACCCCAAAAGGGGGGGGAATCAATAGCAGTTAACATATGAAAAAGAAAAGACTTACAAACCTCGCTATATACTTGCTCGCACTGGTTTTCGCACCAATTATATCCGCTGATGTAACGGAACGATTTGCCTCCGACGAAATTATCGTAAAATTCCGTGAAAATGCCGCTAATATCATTGAAAAACAATTAGACAACCCGGTCGATACTATCAATATATCTCCACAGATAAGCCAGCTCAATACAAAGTACCAAATAAGGCAGATAAGCCCTCTTTTAAAAGGCTTTCGAACCAAACATCAACAGCTACAATCACTCAGTCATAAAAGAGCTGACCTTTTAACGCAGAAAGATAAACGCATTCTCAGAAGACTACAGCGAATGCCCGCGAACGGAACAATCCCGAATCTTGAACGAATCTACAAGATAAAACTCGATTGTCCGACCGAACAATCACTCCAGGAAGCTCTTGAGGCCTATAGAAATAATCCAGAGGTCGAATATGCCGAGCTAAATTATAAAGCATCAATAGAATCCGCTCCTAATGATCCTTTATATATTAATCAATGGTCACTGAGCAAAATAAATGCACCGGATGCATGGGATATTTACACTGGAAGCTCAAAGATAATCGTTGCAGTCTTAGACACAGGTGTAGATTATGATCACAGAGATATAGCGGGTAATATGTGGATCAACGATGATGAATACGAAGGCATTGAGGGAATCGATGACGACGATAACGGTTACATTGACGACCTGTATGGCTATAACTTTATCTATAATACTGAAGATCCATTTGACGATCATGGTCATGGAACACACTGCGCAGGTATAATCGCCGCTAAAGGTAACAATGAACTCGATATATCCGGAGTATGCTGGAACACCAGGATAATGGCCCTGAAAGCCTTCAACTACGATGCAGGTGGATACACACACGACTTAGTTGAAGCAATTTTTTACGCTGTAGCAAACGGAGCTGATATTATTTCCAACAGTTGGACAATCGATGATGTGCCTAACGAATTACAGTCAATCAAAGAAGTGTTTGAATATGCCTACAGCCAGGGAGTAATATCAGTTGCAGCAGCCGGTAATCAAAACACAGATTCACCAAGATATCCAGCTTATTATCAGAATGTAATTTCCGTAGCAGCAACTAACTCACAAGACGACAGGTGGATTGATACTAATACCGGTTTAGGTTCTAATTATGGCGATTGGGTGGATATAGCAGCACCTGGAGTTAATATTTTGTCACTAAGAGCTTCAAATACCGGAGAAGGCGTACTCTATAACCAATATGCAACCAGTTTAACTGGCACTTCTATGGCCTGTCCCCATGTTGCAGGTGCCTGTGCACTTTTACTATCCGCTAATCCAACGATGAAATATCGCGAAGTTTATAATAAACTTATTGAGACAGCCGACCCGATTTCACCGGGAATTTGCAGATCAAATGGACGTCTTAATCTTTCCAAAATAATGCAGGCAGTAGTGCCCACTCAAGGATATATCAATTTTGATCAAGATTATTATACCCATACAAGTAAAGTGGGTTTATTGTTGTCGGACCGAGACCTTAAGGGCAATGGTAGCCATGAAGTCACCGTCACAACTCAAAAAGGGGATATAGAAAATATAGTACTATACGAAACAGAAGCTGCTTTTGGTGTATTTACCGCTAAAATTTCTATCAACACAGGATCACCCAATATAAACGATGGCATATTACAGGCATCTTCCGGTGAAATTATTACCGCAACATATTTTGATCCCGATGAAGGTTTGGGTAATTCGACATCCACGGATATCGCCTTCATAGATTATGAAGCACCGATATTAACAAACATGCAAATTGAAGTTCAGGCACGCCAGGCTACGATAACGCTGACAACCAATGAATCAACCAAAGCTATAATCCGTTACGGATTGGTACCTGACGATGAACAATTCACTTCGTCCGAAAACCTTACTTTGACTACGGGTCACACTTTCACGCTTCAACCTCTCAATCCTGAAACAGATTACTACTTTGTTATTGATTTGATCGATGTGGCGGGAAATGAAGTCTCAGTCGAAAATAATAACCAGTATTATTTGTTTTCAACATCTTCAGATACTATCGGTTTCCGCGTGCCGGAGGCTTATTCAACCATTCAGTCAGCAATAAATAACGCTTCCGACGGGGATACGATATGGGTCGCCGACGGTCGCTATACCGGCACAGAAAATAAGAATATAGACTTCAAAGGAAAAGCCATCACCGTTAAAAGTGAAAACGGACCTGATAACTGTATTATTGACTGCCAAAGCCAGGGGTTCGGATTTTACTTCCGCATGGGTGAAGGACTTAACTCAGTCCTGGATGGTTTCACTATATGGAATGGAAACGTCAGTGGACGCGGCGGGGGAATTTATTGCGACCAAAGCAGCCCTACAATCATCAACTGCATTTTCTCGGACAATACAGCCGGACAATATGGTGGTGGAATGTATAACTTCAATAACAGCAATCCATTATTAATTAACTGCTTATTCGCACAAAACTCCGCAGGCACAAATCAATCCGATTCCGGCAACGGCGGAGGAATCTGCAATCTTGCTAATAGCAATCCAACACTGATTAACTGCGAGTTCTTCAAAAATTCTGCTACTTACCAAGGAGGTGGAATATATAATGAAGAAAACAGCAGTCCAACTATAATTAAATGTTTCTTCTACGAAAACGATTCAAGAAACGGTGGTGGTATATATAACTTCTCTAACAGTAATCCGGTACTGACCAACTGCATATTCGTTGACAATTCTGCCAAATTCGGCGGTGCTATACAAAATGCCTCTTCAATTAACCTCGAGCCTTCGATAACCACTCTTATTAACTGCACATTATTCAGAAACAGTGCCGAAAAAATGGGCGGCGCAATTATGAACTCCTCGGGCGGCGCTTCCATACTGAACAACTGCATTCTCTGGGACAACAATGACCTCGATGGTTCGGACGAATCGGCTCAAATCAATAATTCTACCGGCAGTCAAAATACAATCGTCAATTATTCCTGTATCCAGGGCTGGACCGGAAATATGCAAGGCATTGGTAACATTAATGAAGACCCGGTCTTTTTCGATGTAGATAAAGATGACTATCACTTAAAAAGTACAGGCTGGCGATGGGATAATCTACGACAACGATGGCACTACGATGACATAACAAGCCCATGTGTTGACTCAGGTAATCCAGGCTCACCTTTGAAAGATGAATTGCCGGCTATACCTGGTGATGCCACAAATGAATGGGGAATTAACTTACGTATAAATATGGGGGCATTCGGTGGTACAGCCGAGGCAAGCATGGCCCCGCACAACTGGAACCTGCTGGGAGATTTGAATAACGACGGAAATGTCAACCTAAAGGACTTTGCGGCTCAAATCCAAACCTGGGCGGGAACTGAAAATGAGCTCCCGGGTGATTTGGATCGAAACGGTACCGTGGATAGAACAGACCTTACAATGCTGGCAGACGATTGGCTGGAATATATAAAGCCACCTTATGTGAATATCACATATCCAACTGACGGTGGAGTTTTTGATGGACCGGCTGCTGAAGTCCTGATCGAAGTTGAAGCATGGGATACGAATGGTTCGGTAGTCAAAATGGAATTCTTTGCCGATGGAATTAAGATAGGAAAAGACAACAACGGTTCCGACGGCTGGAGTTTCAACTGGACAGAGCATTCTGTCGGCGAATATTATCTTACCGCAAGAGCAACAGACAACGGAGGAGCAATCACAACTTCAAGCCAGATTGTAATCTGGATTATACCACTACGTGATTAAAAAAAGAGTCGGCCAAAATTAAGCTATGGCATAATTGATAGATCAATCTCGATTTACTTGTCTTTTGATAGCACATAGAAGTCATACATCTTATCTTTCGAAAAAGTATATGATGTTCCTTGGTTATCCCATCGAGAAAGGTAAAATTATTTGACTACAAAGCAGAGTTTAATTACAATTTGTATCCGTGTGTAAGGCTGGAAAGAAACCAATTATCGGGATATTAGGTGGTATTGCCTCAGGTAAAAGTACCGTCGCCGCTGAATTTGTTAAATTAGGCTGCAAGGTTATCGATGCCGATAAAATCGCCCATAAGGCACTCGAAAAAAAAACTGTAAAAGAAAAAATTCTGGAATATTTCGGCCCGACGATTTTAGATCGAGAAGGCAAAATTGACCGCAGGAGATTAGCCGAGATTGTTTTTGCCGATGCCGAAAAACTTGCCTTACTTAACAGGGTAATTCATCCTCTTGTTTTCGAACAGGCCGAGCAACTCATAAAAAAATACAATGACCAAAAACGAGTCAAGGCAATCGTACTGGACATACCTCTACTGGTTGAAGTTGGCTGGTTTGAACGATGTGATAAGATTATTTTTGTAAATTGTGAGCCTGAATTAAGGGCAAAAAGAGCCGAAAAAATGGGTTTTAATAAAAATCAGCTTAAAATTAGAGAAAATTTTCAAATTTCTCTGGACAAGAAGGTTAAGCTCACCGATAATATCATTGAAAACAATTCAGGTTTCTCGGCATTAGTCAGGCAGGTCGCTGATATTTTCTCTTATATTGTGGGTAATTATTAAGAGGGGTTAATTACAGATCGTTCGTGTTAGTAATACCCGTTTTATATAACAAATTAATTTAACTTCTGCTATTCAAAGTTCAATTCCTATTGAAATCCTACGGGAAATGGGAAAATTGTTCTGTGGAATTGTACTTTTACCGCCGATGCCGGCGGAGACAGGCTCCGCAGGGGTGGTAAGAAATTTTAACAAATGAAAAAGGAGTAATGATGGCTAAAGCTGTAAAAAGCACAACCAAAAAACGAAAGACCTCAAAGAAAAAGGCAGTCAAAGAAGAGCAAGCTGTTACCGAACAAACCGAGGAAAACCAGCCGGAGACTGAACCGGTAACTGCTACGGCAACGGCCGAGGAAACCGCCGCTCCGGAAACTGAGGACCAAGTCCAGGAAGCTGAAATGACGGATGAGGAATCAACTCATGCCAAATACGAGCGGATTAAAAAAGGCAACTTATATTTAACCGACCTGCAGAAACTCACTGTCGCAGAACTGCACGAGATTGCCAAGAACGATAATATTATCGAATACAGCGCTCTTAAAAAGCAGGATTTGATTTTCCGTATTCTAAAAGAACGCATCCGCCAGAACGGGCTTATGTACGGCGAAGGTGTTTTGGAAGTGCTGCCCGACGGTTATGGATTTCTGCGAAATCCGGACTATAATTATTTGTCATCGTCTGACGATATCTATGTCTCTCCTTCTCAGATAAGACGTTTCGGCCTGCGAACAGGTAATATCGTCTCAGGCCAAATTAGACCGCCGAAAGATTCTGAAAAGTATTTTGCCCTTCTGCGAGTTGAAGCAATTAATTTCGAAAATCCCGACAATCTCGCAGAAAAAATAGTATTCAGTGATTTGACACCATTGCATCCGGAACAACGCTTTATCCTTGAGACATCATCGGAAGAGCTGAATATGCGGATCATTGATTTGGTTACTCCGGTAGGTAAAGGTCAGCGTGGTCTTATTGTTGCTCCGCCTCGAACCGGCAAGACGATTCTGCTGCAGAAAATCGCAAATGCATTGAGCACCAATCATCCAGAAATCAAACTGATAGTGTTGCTAATCGACGAACGTCCCGAAGAAGTGACAGAAATGGCGAGGAAAACCGCAGAAGACGTAGAGGTGATCAGTTCGACCTTCGATGAGCCGGCGGCACGTCATTGCCAAGTGGCCGAAGTTGTTATAGAAAAAGCAAAACGACTTGTCGAGTACGGCGTAGATGTAGTGATACTACTGGACTCGATAACACGCCTTGCCCGTGCCTATAACACCGAGATGCCACACTCTGGCAGAATCCTGACCGGTGGTGTTGACGCCGGTGCAATGCAGATGCCCAAGAAGTTTTTCGGAGCGGCAAGAAATATCGAAGAAGGCGGTTCACTTACCATTTTCGCAACGGCATTAATCGACACAGGCTCGAAAATGGATGAGGTGATTTTTGAAGAGTTCAAGGCAACCGGAAATATGGAATTGCACCTTGACAGGCGTCTTGTTGACAGAAGAACATGGCCGGCAATAGACATTAGCCGAAGTGGTACCAGACGTGAAGAACTCCTGCTCGACCCCAAAGAGCTTCAACTGATATATCGGCTGCGAAGAGTTCTAAGCGAATTAAACCAGGTTGAAGCAATCGAACTGCTGAAAAGCAGACTTGCAAAGACAAGGACCAACGCCGAATTCCTGATGACGATGAACATGGATTAGGCCGACATAGCATAAGGACGCCATTTTAAAAAGCCCGCTTGATTCGCAGGTTTGCGCCTGATTGTTCTCTTTACATTACAGTTTTTTTATATTAAAATCAAATTCCGGTCGTTATTATTATGCCGGAATTTTTTTATTAACAAATGTCGAAATCCGGTGAATCATGAGCGAACAACTATCGAAAGTTTACGAACCTAAAGCAATTGAGCAACAGGCAAATGTAATATGGTCTTCGCAACCATACTTTCACGCCGAACCTTCGGGCGACCACGAAAAAGCCTACACTATTGTAATTCCTCCGCCTAATGTAACCGCCCCGCTGCACCTCGGGCATGCGCTTAACAATACCCTGCAGGATATCCTTATCAGATACCGCCGGATGCAGAATTATAATACCTTGTGGATGCCGGGAACCGATCATGCCGGCATCGCTACTCAAACCGTAGTAGAGAAGCGAATACTTTCTGAAGAAGGCAGAAAACGTACCGATTTCGAACGGGGAGAATTTGTCGAACGTGTACAGGCATGGAAGGATGAGTATGAACAGCGAATCATAGACCAACTAAAAGCGATGGGCTGCTCGTGCGACTGGCAGCGGACGCGATTCACAATGGATCAGGTATGCGCCAAAGCCGTGCGGGCTGCGTTCTTTAAGCTCTTTAAGGACGGTTTAATTTATCGAGGCAAAAGATTAGTCAACTGGGACCCCGCAACACAAACGGTATTGGCCGATGATGAAGTAGAGCATGAGACGGTCCAGGGGCATTTCTGGTATATGAGATATCCTCTCGTTGAACCGGTTGACATTGCGGGCAAACGAATTGAATATGTGACCGTAGCAACAACCCGGCCGGAGACCATGCTCGGCGACACGGCCGTCGCTATGAATCCGACGGATAACAGGGCGGAATATCTGGTTGGTAAGAAAGTCCGGCTCCCGATTGTCGGTCGTATAATTCCCATCATTGCCGATGAGCATGTCGTTCTGCCAAATCCGGAAAGCGAGGATGAAAAAGCAAAATTTTCCACCGGCTTTTTGAAAGTGACGCCGGCCCATGATCCTGATGACTGGGAAATCGGCCAAAGACACGGCCTTGAAATTATCAATGTAATGGCTCCTGACGGCTCGATCAGCGATAAGCACGGCTGGACGGATGCCGGTGAGCCGGAAGCCCAGTCTCTGTTAGGTATGGACCGTTTCGAGGCGCGCGAAGCGATTGTCGAATGGTTCCGCCAGGAGAATCTGCTCGAAGAGGTACGCGAATATACCCACGAAGTCGGGCACAGCTATCGAAGTCACGTCCCCATCGAGCCATATCTGTCTGACCAGTGGTATATCGCCGTGAAAAAGCCCATCGACCACCTGAAAGAGAAAATCGGCGGAGGACCTATCGATGGCACGGATGTACCGGCCAATTCCTTAGCAGGTCTGGCGTTAAAACCACTGCTTGACGGCCGATTGCGATTCATCCCCGAACGTTACTCCAAAACCTATCAAACATGGTTAGAGAACCTCCGGGACTGGCCCATCAGCCGACAACTCTGGTGGGGACACAGAATACCTATATGGAGTAAAACGTATCATTTAACATTAAAGAATTGGGAAAGAATCGTCCTCGAGGAAGATGGATTAGATCATTTCTCTGTTTATGATCCTATAAAAACGGGTTTTGCATGGCAGATTATTAATATCGATTCGGGTCAACAAATACTAAATCCGCAAAGCGAGTTAGTCCCGATTACAAAAGAAACTGAAGGCGAATACATAGTCTATATATGCCCTGGATCCGATTCAAAATGGACAGAGGAGGGACTACAAAAAGCAGGTTACACACAGGATACAGATGTCCTTGATACGTGGTTTAGTTCGGCGTTGTGGCCGTTCAGTACTATGGGCTGGCCGGAAGATACGCCGGAACTGAAATCATTCTATCCGGGTGACGTACTCTGCACCGCACGCGAGATTATTACATTATGGGTCTCGCGAATGGTAATGATGGGCCAATACTGCGTTGGAGATATTCCCTTTAGTGACGTCTATATTCATGCAATGATTCAGGACGGCGAAGGACGCAAGATGTCAAAGAGCCTTGGCAACGGAATCGACCCGTTAGTAGCTATCGACAGCCACGGAGCAGATGCGATGCGATTCACGTTGGCCAGCATGACAACCGACACACAGGATATTAGAATGCCTGTGGCCCAGATGACACTGCCCGACGGCCGCCAGACCAATACATCTCCCAAGTTCGATCTCGGCAGAAATTTCTGCAACAAGCTCTGGAACGCCTCGCGCTTTGCTATGATGAACCTCGAGGGGATAGACCCGGCAAAATTCGACGCCGACAAAATGGATATTACCGATAAATGGATTCTCTCCCGATTGGCCGGGACGATATCCCAAGTGACCGAGTCCCTGAATGACTTCAAATTCAGCGATCCATTATCTCAGCTATATAAGTTCTTCTGGAACGATTTTTGTGACTGGTATCTTGAATGGGCCAAACCCAGAATGCAGGACGAGCAACAAAAGCCTATCGCCCAGAGTGTTTTGGCATTTGTACTGGACCAAACTTTGCGTTTATTGCATCCTTTTGTGCCGTTTATCACCGAAGGAATATTCCAGAAACTAAATGAAACAGCACCTATAAGAAAACTCCAGGGAATAGCTCAGATCGAGCAGAACAATGCCCTGGTGGTCGCTCTTTGGCCGCAACCATTAGATTCATTGATTAACGATACAGCCGAACAGGATATAACGATAATCCAGAATCTGATACGAGCTGTAAGGGATGTCAAGAACAAATACAATGTTATGACTCTTGATGCTGTTTCGGCAAACGCGGAACAGAAAATATCACAGATACTAAACAAAAATGCAGAATTAATCTGTTCTATGGCAGGTGCTCAGGAGTTCCGGGCAGGACCCGATATTCTAAAACCTCGGAACGCAGCCACCGCTCTTGTCGAAGGCATACAGATTTACGTGCATAATGTTATCGATGTGGAAGCTGAAAGAAATCGGCTGGAAAAACAAAAGCAACAAATAGAAAAAGCCAAACAATCGGTTGAAACCAAACTGGCTAATGAAAACTTTATAACGAAAGCCAAACCTGAAGTAGTAGCTCAAGCTAAAGAAAGGCTCAGCCAGTTGACAGAGCAATTAGAGACCGTTACGAAACATATTCTGGAATTAGAACAAAGTGAATGAGTGGAAGTGGAGCAATAAACTGTCAAGCATATCGACTCATTGACCCATTTGTCGGGTAAAGGCGGTGCAAAAATGGAAACGGAAGCCGAACTGTCACGGATAATCATCAACGAAATGTCAGACCAGCAGATAATTGTCCTTAAAGAACGTCACGGCGAGCGAAGTTTCCCTATCGTAATCGGCATAGTCGAAATTTTTGCAATCGACCGGCGTCTGAAAGGCATCAAACCCGCCCGGCCAATGACGCATGATCTGCTGGCGAATATCATTGAAAATCTCGGTGCAAAAATAGAGAAGATAGTAATAAACGACCTGCGTCACCACATCTTTTTTGCAAAAATTCATTTGAGCCTGAACGGACGAAAAATCGAAATCGACTCACGGCCATCCGATGCAATTGCACTTGGCACAGCAACAAGCGCCCCTATTTTTGTTGCTGAGCATGTTTTTGAGCAGGCTTCTCAGTGAAAATGGTTGAAATAATCAGCAGTCCAATCCCCACGCACAGTAAACTGTCGGCAACATTAAAAGCAGGCCAGTGATAATCGCGATAATAGACATCAATGAAATCCCGTACCATGCCGCCGTTAAAAATTCTATCGTATAGATTACCGGAGACTCCGGCGGCAAAAAAACCAAGAGCTACATGGACTAAAAACGGCTGTCGGCCGCTATTAAAAAAAACCACAACGATCACAATTAATGCGATAATTGAAACCGCCACTAAAAAAAAAGTATTGCCGGCCATCATCCCCCAGGCGGCACCGTCATTGAGCGCCCTTACAAACTGCAAACAACCCTCAATAACAGGATAAGTATGTCGATCATTAAGCCATTCGAAAACTGTCTTTTTGGTCCACAAGTCAACCATCAAACCGATCAGGGCCAGTGTCCAGAATGTCAGATGCGCTTTTAAATTCGGAAATATAAAGCTAAGATGCTTTGATGAAGCCTGGGTTATGTCAAGCCGGGCATTATTCTCATCTGTTTTGGCTTGTTTCATAAATGGTCTCTAATACACCATATAAACAGAATATAAAAACTTTCCATCGAATATTTCAAACGACACGGGATTATATCACAGTAAGTATTGCTGTCAAAAACTTTTAGCTATAGATACGATTTTGCCCTCGCATACACTTTAACAACATTTGACATAATCGGCAGGTTAATATATCATATTGCGATTAGATTTGGCTGTAAATTATGGACGAGGCATTGCCTCGTCTTTGTTGTCTTTGCTCGAAAGGTCATTTATGACAAAAAAGAAAGCTGCTTTGAAAGACAAACCTTGTATGCTGATTATACGCGACGGCTGGGGCTATAATCCAAATCCACAAGAAGATGAATATAACGCAATCAAATGTGCAAATACCCCGGTTGACGATATGCTTATGGCAGAATATCCGAACTGCCTAATTCACACAAGCGGTGAAGATGTAGGTCTACCAAACGGAACAATGGGCAACAGTGAAGTCGGACACCAGAATATTGGGGCAGGAAGAATCGTCCCACAGGAATCAGTCAGGATTAGCAAAACTATCCGGGACGGGTCATTTTTTGAAAATAAAGAATTTCTCAATCTAATCAAGTTCATCAAAAATAGCAACGGCAAAATGCATGTCATGGGTTTGTGCAGCGATATAGGGGTACATTCGCTGCTGGACCACCTCTACGGCCTACTCGAATTTGCACAAAGAAACGGCTTAAAGAATGTCTATATTCACGCATTTACCGACGGCCGAGATTCACCGCCGGACAGCGGTGCCGGTTATATAGCCGATATCGAGAAGAAAGCCAAAAAAATGGGCATCGGCACGATTGCATCCGTTATGGGCAGATTCTATGCGATGGACCGTGACAGCCGGTGGGACCGCGTCCAAAAAGCTTACGAATGTATGAGGACCGGCAAAGGCCTGAAAGCTCCAAGCGCTTCAGAAGCAGTTTCCCAGAGTTACGAAAAAGAGGTAACCGATGAATTCATCGAGCCGACAAGCATCATCAATTCAGATAATGAGCCGGTAGCCACGGTCAATGACGGGGACGGTGTTGTGTTTTTCAATTTTCGCGGCGACAGACCCCGGGAAATTACGCGAGCATTTGTTTCGCCGGACTTCAAAGAGTTTCCCAGGACTACCAGGCCCGACATTTATTACGTCTGCTTGACCGAATACGATGCAACCATCCCTACACCGGTGGCATTTCCCAAGCCACCGAAAATGAAAAATATCCTCGGAGCTTACTGGGGATCTTTGGGCCTAAAGCAATTTCGTTGTGCCGAGACGGAAAAATACGCACATGTGACATTCTTCTTCAATGATTACACGGAGAAACCGTTCCCCGGCGAAGACAGGCAAATCGTTCCCTCACCACGGGTGCGAACATACGATTTAAAGCCGGAAATGAGTGCATACGAGGTTTGCGAAGTCGTATTGGAAAGATTAAATTCGCAAAAATACGATGTGATAGTGGTCAACTTTGCCAATCCGGACATGGTTGGGCACACCGGCATATTGTCTGCAGCGGTCAAGGCCGCTGAAGCGGTCGATGAATGCGTCGGCAAAATTCTTGATAAAGTTAAGGACTTGGGTGGTTCGGCAATTATCACCGCCGATCACGGCAATTTCGAGAAAATGGCAGACGGCAGCCCTGAAAATCCTCACACCGCACATACTATCGGCGATGTACCATTGATCATATTCGACAAACGCCATAAGAACAGCAAACTCCGACAAGACGGCAGATTGGCCGACATTGGCCCTACACTGCTGGATATGATGAGCCTGCCGCAACCGGAAGAAATGACCGGAAAAAGCCTGATAGAAAATTAGGACTGCTATATTAATAAAAGAATCAATAACCTGAAATTGTGAACCAATCGTTGTTTTATACGGTTTTGATGTATAATTGAAGTAGTTGCTCAATAATATGCAAGTGACGGCAAGCGAGATCAACAATGGGGCAAATAGTAGTTCTTGACCAGAATATGGTGAATATGATAGCCGCAGGCGAGGTGATTGAACGGCCTGCCAGCGTGGTCAAGGAACTTACGGAAAACAGTATCGATTCCGGAGCAACAAAAATTACAGTATCTATCGAGGACGGCGGCAGAAAGTTAATCTCTATCACCGATAACGGCTGTGGAATGGATGCCGACGACCTTGCGCAAGCATTCGAATCACATACCACCAGTAAAATTAAAACAAGCACGGATTTGCATGGTATTGCAACGCTTGGATTCAGGGGCGAAGCATTGGCAAGCATTGCCTCTGTAGCGCAAGTCAAAGCTGTAAGCAGAGTTAAAGATTCGTTGGAAGCTAATAGTATTGAGATCGATTGTGGTAATAAGGCCGATGTTAGCCCATGCAGTGCCGATTACGGCACAACAATTCAGGTCAGGGATATTTTTTACAAATTGCCCGCACGGCGTAAGTTTCTCAGAACCGCCAATACCGAAATGGGTCATATTACCGAGCAATTCACCCGTATCGCTCTGGCAAATAAACAACTGGAATTGACACTCGTTCACAATGGAAGAGAGCTTTGTCGATTATCAGCAAATGACGGCCTTCGTCAGAGAATAACCGCATTGTTTCCAACATCTTCAGGCGGCATATCCGAAAACCTGATCGAAGCCGAAAGTAATGAAAAAGGGCTGCACATCTTCACCTTTATGGGCAAACCCGATATTTCAAGAACGAGCGGTAAATTTCAATATATTTTCCTTAACGGCCGATTCATACGTGATAAATTTATTTCACACGCAATCAAAGAAGCTTATCGCGGACTCCTTGAGCCGAACAGGTTTCCTATTGTTTTTTTATTTATTCAGATGTCCCCTGAAGACTACGATGTTAACGTACATCCGACGAAAAACGAAGTGCGTTTTTACAACGCCAATTTCGTTCATTCGCAAATCCTCGGTGTTCTTCGGGAAAAGCTTTTAGGGACAAATCTTCAGACATCGGCAAAATTACCTTCGATCTCAGAGCAAAAAATCACCTCTACCCGTTTGGCATCCGGGCAAAACCGGAAAATTGCCGATGCAATGGCCGAATTTTTCAAAAAACACAGGCCCGCCCAAAGACAAGAGCATCTACGGTTCCAGCCAGGTTCATCCGGAACAAAAGGCGAGGCCTTGCCCGGAGCTTCATCACGAGATACATCGCGTGACACAGAATATGACAGAAAATTCCTGCAGATACACGATAGTTTTATCGTAGCCCAAACCAAAGAAGGATTTGTCTTGATCGATCAACATGCACTTCATGAACGCATCATATACGAAGATTTATGCAGACGGATACGAAAAAGCAAACTCCAGTCACAGAAACTGCTGATGCCTGAAAGCTTCGAGCTAACCGACAACCAGGCTGAGGTATTGGAGAAGAATACAAAACTGATAGAGCAATTAGGAATCGAGCTTGTCCCGTTCGCCCCCAGGACCATGGCTATCCAGGCCTTTCCTACCCTGCTGTCAAAGGCTGAGCCGCTGGATTTTATCCAGGATCTAATTGATATCCTCGATAACAAGGATACAGGCTCAGACCCGGACAGATTGCTTGATGAAGTCCTGAACATGGCTGCATGCAAGGCGGCAATCAAAGCAGGCCAAAAGCTGACAACCAGTGAAATTGAACAACTGCTTGCCGATAAAGAAAACGTGGATTACTCAAGTCGTTGTCCTCACGGCAGACCCACAACAATTGAATTTACAATAAGCGACCTGGAAAAGCAATTTAAGAGAACCTGATGAATAAATGGTGGCTATTGTTATTAATCTCATCTCTTGCCGTTATAGGATTCGTATTATTCCGTATTCAAAACGACCAAACACCGGATGTAACCATTCCCTCCGGCAAGCCTGCAAGAATTGTCTCACTGGCCCCGAACCTTACCGAAATTCTTTTCGAGCTGGGGCTTGATGATAATATTGTGGCAGTTACCAGTGATAGTGACTATCCCGCCGGGGCAGCCGACAAAATTAAAGTAGGTACATTTTGGCAGCCAAATACAGAAGCTATCATAGCATGTAAACCGGATTTGGTGGTTACTTTGGACTTTGAGCAACAAAAAGCAGTTGCAGAGACATTAAGTCGGCTGGGCTATCGTGTTTTGACATTAAAGAGAGATAAAATTGAAGAGCTTTGGATATCTATTCAAAAAATCGGTTTGGCAACAGGTTGCAGGCAACGTTCTGATGAAATAATCAATAACATTAAAAGCAAATTGAGCGAATTGCAAAGTAAAACCATATCAATCGATAAAGTCAAAGTTCTATGGATAATTCAACCGGAACCTTTAAGAGTAGCAGGTAGAAACACCTTTATAAACGAATTGATAGAGTTGGCCGGTGGTGAAAATGCTATCGGACCTACTATCCAGCAGTACCCATCTATAAGCACGGAAGAGCTTCTGGCCTGTGGTGCCGGCGTAATAATTCAATCGTCAATGGATTCCGGTGATATCGAACAACAACAGCAGGCCGCTGAGCTTTACTGGAGCAATTATCCAAATTTACCTGCCGTCAGGAACAAAAGAATTTACGTGCTTAGTTCCGGAGCAACATTGAGACTGGGACCAAGATTACCAAAGGCGGTTGAAGAAATCGGTCGCTGCATATTTCCGGACATATTTATAAGTGACCCAGCCGAATACGAGACCAATGAATAATATGAAAGAAAAAGTATTATTTTCCTGGAGTGGCGGCAAAGACAGCACATTGGCCCTATACGAAATTCTAAAAAGCCATGATTATGAAATAGCCGCCCTGCTGACAACGATAACCGAGGAATATGACAGAATCAATATGCACGGCGTAAGGATGAATTTACTTGAAATGCAGGCGGACTCTCTTGGTTTATCTCTCGAAAATATACTCATTAATAAAAATACAACGGACAAGCAATACGAACATAAAATGCGTCAGGTCCTGACGAAATATCTGGCTGCGGGAGTAACCTCAGTAGTTTTCGGAGATATTTTTTGGGATGACCTGAGGGAATACCGTGAAAACAATCTGAAAAAAGTGGGAATGACTGGGATATTCCCTTTATGGAAAATAAATACCGAAGCCCTCGCAAAAGATTTTATTAAATCGGCTTTCAAGGCGGTTATCACCTGCATTGACACACAAAGTCTCGATAAGATATTCGTAGGTATGACATTCGATAACAAGTTCTTACTGAAACTACCTCCCAGCGTTGATCCATGTGGTGAAAATGGAGAATTTCATTCGTTCGTCTATGATGATCCGATATTTAAATACAGGATACCACATGCCATAGGTAAAATTGTTTCGAAGGACAATCGTTTTTACTATTGTGATTTATTGTCCCAACAGGATCACCAAGTCACTGGTGACACATATCTAACAGGTCGGACAAACTGATGACTGAAATATTAACGATAAAAAAACTGGCGGTCAAAGTTTGCATCGGTCTGGTTATACTTTTAGCTGTTATGTGTATATGCACTTTGTCAGGTACTCAAAAAATTTCTTTACAGAAAGTCCTTGACGGCCCCGGCCAAAAACCGGGCGAAAATATAGACTACGAAATTTTCGTTGGTTACAGGTTACCCCGGGTATTTCTCGCCGTTCTCGTAGGGGCCGCTTTAGCATGCTCAGGTGTTGTTCTGCAGGCAATTTTACGAAATCCGCTTGCCGACCCTTATATCCTCGGGATTTCCAGCGGCGCCGGATTAGGAGCAATTATTGCAATTATCTCCGGCATGACCTGGAGCCTCTGGGCCGGATCGCCATTAGCCATTTTCGCATTCATCGGTGCATTAACAACGGTCTGGCTTGTATGGAGTATCGGTCATTTTGCCGGCAGGTCCCAGGTCACTTCCCTGCTTTTAGCCGGAGTTGTTGTTAACGCTTTTTTCTCCGCCGTCATTATGTTTCTTACCTCGATAGCAAAAAGCGAACAGCTTCGCTCCATAATATACTGGTTGATGGGCAATATAACAGATAAAAGCTCCTCGGTACTATTAGCCGGTACCATCTGTATCACAGCAGGAATAATCTGTTTATTCAGCATTTCCAACAGACTAAATATTATCACGTTGGGAGAATACGAAGCGAAGGGGCTTGGCGTTGACACGGAAAAAACGAAAATCCTCGCTTTTACTTTCACCGCTTTCATAACAGCAGTAGCCGTCAGCCTGAGCGGACTAATTGGATTCGTAGGGCTTATTGTCCCTCACGCAGTCAGGCTCGTTTTCGGTCCCGACCATCGCCAGCTACTGCCCTTAAGCGCGATAATCGGAGGCATATTCCTGGTGATTGCCGATACACTTGCCAGAACAATATTCGGGCAGGAACAGCTTCCGGTCGGAGTAATCACCGCCATTGCCGGCGGGCCGTTTTTTCTGATTTTGCTGGCAAGATATACTAAAAAAGTTAGCTGGTCAAAATGAGCAATACCGTAGAAATCAAAAACCTCACTTTTAGCTATACAGATAAGGTAATTCTGGACGACCTTAGCCTCGATGTAAAACAGGGGATATTCGTAGGTATAATCGGACCAAACGGTGCCGGTAAAACAACCTTACTGAATCTCCTCTGTGGATTATTGAGACCCAAAACCGGTACTATCGAAATAGACGGGACAAATATAGAATCTTTCACAGTCAGAGAACTTGCACAAAAAGTAGCCGTTGTCCGCCAGGAATTTGTACCTGTCTTCGATTTTACGGTGGCCCAGACCGTATCTATGGCAAGAACACCATATTTGGGAACATTCGGATTTATGGGCAGAACAGACAGGCAAATAGTACACGATGCGCTCGAAGCAACCGATACAGGCATATTTGCCTCTCGTATTCTTGGAAGCCTTAGCGGAGGCGAACGACAACGGGTTTTTATTGCACGGGCACTCGCACAAAAAACACCGATTTTGCTCCTGGATGAGCCTACCAGCTTTTTGGATTTGAAACATCAGGTCAACATATATGATTTACTCAAGGCGGCCCAGCTCGAACAAGGTAAAACGATCATTGCTGTCACGCATGATATCAACCTGGCGGCCCAATATTGCGATGTAATATTGCTTCTCGGTTCCGATAGCAGCTTCAGATACGGCTATACAAAAGATGTTTTATCAGTTGAGCAAATCACAAAAGCATTTGGTGTTAATATTTATTCCGGAAAAGTTGGTCAGGAACACTTTTTCATTCCATTGGGCAAACATGCAAAAGACAGCGAACAGGCCAATAAAATGCAAGATAAAACCTGACCGTATCTCTTTTGTTTTCAAGGTGTTAGTTCCATTTAAACGATTTGTCTTGAATAATTATACCATCCTCCCTATACTTTTCGAGTTTGAATTAAGACCTTTGGCAAAACAAAGATTGTGCAAAACCTGTTTTAAAATGCTAAAATAGCATTTTTAGGGAAAATCCACAATAAAGAGTATTAGCAACAAGAAAGGTAGAGAAAGAAGTGGCACAAAAACGCAAAAAGACTTCAAGGGAAAAAGTAAGCTCTACTCGAAAAAAGAAATGCGGCCTGACAGCCTCGGATATGAATCATTTTAGACAATTATTGTTGGAAAAACGCATCGAAATCCTCAGAAATGTATCAGAAATTGAAGACGAAGCTCTAAAGAAATCCAGACTGGACGCAACCGGAGATTTGTCAAGCATGCCAATCCACATGGCGGACCTGGGAACCGACAACTACGAACAGGAATTCGCCCTGGGGCTTATGGATAGTGAAAGGAAACTTCTACGGGAAATTGATGAGGCCCTGGGACGCATCGAACAGGGAACCTATGGTACATGCACAGGTACCGGCCAAAAAATATCAAAAGCCCGTCTCGAAGCTCAACCATGGGCCAAATATTGTGTTGAATATGCACGATCGCTGGAAAAAGGCTTAGCGGTTGAGCAAGAAGAATAAACTTGAGTATGAAATACCGATGTCCTATCTGCAATAAACATTTTAACCCCTTAAAAAAGGGACAATTCGAAAAAGCCGATTTCTTCCCTTTTTGTTCTGAGCAATGCAAGCTTATCGACTTAGGTGCATGGCTGGATGTCCGCTATAAAGTAGCCTCCAGCTTGCAGTCCCAGGAATCAGACATACCCTCAAATACATCCACTTCCGATTCCGG
>Ga0315545_1001515_pt1 | contig 22418 bp, 20 predicted proteins | sample SalMarSW160210MG_FD_203096 | JGI IMG/M metagenome (GOLD analysis project Ga0315545, IMG submission 203096) | Salt marsh sediment microbial communities from the Plum Island Ecosystem LTER, Massachusetts, United States - Salt Marsh Sediment SW1602-10 ...
ATTTAGAAATATGGAAAGAAGGAATAGAGCTTGTTACAAAAATATACAAGTTAACAAAAGATTTTCCCGATAAAGAACTCTATGGACTAACTTCCCAGATGAGAAGAGCAGCAGTCTCCTACCCTTCAAACATATCCGAGGGAGCAGCCCGGGATTCAATTACCGAATATATTAGATATATATACATATCACTTGGTTCTTTATCTGAGCTAGAGACACAGCTAATTATAAGTAGAAATCTTGGATTCGCATCAGATATTGATAATTTACTTTTAGATATCAAAACACTAAATAGCAGAACACGCAGCTTTGTTAAATATCTGAAAGGGAAAAAATGATCCCCTCTAACCTCCTAACTTTCTAACTTCCTAACAGTGATGGTTCCCATCACTTGACTTTTCCCCTAATTCCTGTAAATTAAAATTCAAAAATATTGGACAAATATGATATTCGTGAAAAAATTAAAAATAAAACGGAGAAGAAAAATATCAAAAATCAAATTTCAAAACATCAAAATTATCCGAAAGGAGCAAGTTATTCTAATAAATTTTGTAAATCTAATAAATCAAAATCTCTTTAATATTTCTCATACCTTTCTGTACAATTGAAAATGTTTAGAATTAAAAAATTTAGGTTAGTAACGTTAGAAATTTTAAAAACTAAAAGAATAAACTCTAATTGAATTAATATATGATGAAAAAATACCAGTAGGAGGAGTAGATGTTTAATATGAAAGGTAAGACTTTATTGATTACAGGTGGAACAGGTTCATTTGGGAAAAAATTTACGGAAATGGTACTTAAAACTAATCCTAAGGTGATTCGGATATTTTCACGTGATGAACTAAAACAATCAGAGATGGATAAACAATTTAAAAATAAAAAACTTCGATTTTTTATAGGAGATGTGAGAGATAGAGATAGATTATATAGAGCTATGAATGGAGTGGATATAGTGGTACATGCGGCTGCCTTAAAGCAAGTTCCTGCCTGTGAATATAACCCAATTGAAGCAGTCCGAACAAATATTGATGGTGCGGTAAATGTTATTGAAGCCGCTATAGATAACGAGGTAAAAAAAGTAGTCGCTATTAGTACTGACAAAGCTGTACACCCTGTAAATTTATATGGTGCTACCAAAATGGTAGCCGAAAGACTTTTTGTGCAGAGTAATTCGTATACTGGAACGCATAAGACTATACTTTCCTGTGTAAGATATGGAAACGTAGTGGGAAGTAGAGGAAGCGTAATACCTTTATTCCTGAAACAGAAGGAAAGTGGAACTGTAACAATTACCGATGAAAGAATGACTCGATTCTGGCTTACTCTTGAACAGGGAGTGGATTTTGTTTTAAATTGTATTGAAAGAATGAAAGGTGGAGAAGTTTTCATACCCAAGATACCCAGCATGAAAATTATAGATTTAGCTAATATTATAGCTCCAAACGCAAAAAGAGAAATAACTGGAATCAGACCTGGAGAAAAGCTCCACGAGGTTCTACTAACTGAAGATGAAGCAAGGCATTCAAAAGAATTCAAAGAATATTTTGTTATTGAACCAGAATATCCATTCTGGAATGAGAGAAATCTTAAGAATGGTATGAAGATTCAAGATAATTTTAGGTATACCAGCAAGGATAATGAGGAATGGTTATCAGAAAAAGAATTAAAAGATATGGTAGATAATCTATAATGTTTGAAAATTTGGCAATTAACGGTGGAATTCCTGTCAGGAGGGTATTTTTACCTTACGGTAAACAATGGATTGATGAAAACGATGTAAAGGCTATTTCCAAAATTGCTACCGAAGATTGCATAACACAGGGTCCGAAAATTAATGAGTTTGAAAAGCGCTTAGCAGAATACTGTGGAGCAAAATATGGCGTAGCCATGGCAAATGGGACCGCCGCGCTTCATGCTGCTTGCTCCGTTGCAGGTGTCACCAAAGGAACAGAAGCAATAACTACTCCAATAACTTTTGCGGCAGATGCTAATGCTGTTATTTATAACAACGGCAAACCCATTTTTGCAGATATAGATCCAGATACTCTGAATATCGATTCTGACAGAATTAAAGAAAGTATTAACGAAAAAACTAGAGCTATTATTCCTGTAGATTTCACTGGGTTACCATGTGATTTAGATAAAATCAATAAAATTGCCCGCGAAAACGATTTAATTGTAATAGAAGATGCAGCCCATGCCCTGGGTGCAAGATATAAGGGACAGAAAATTGGAAGTATTTCCGATATGACTGTTTTTAGTTTTCATCCTGTAAAGCACATTACTACAGGTGAAGGTGGAATGGTTTTAACAAACAATGAAACTTTTTACGAAAAACTAAAAACATTCAGACACCATGGGATTATTAAAGACAAAGAAAAACAGATCAACCCGGAGGGCCCATGGTATTATGAAATCCAAACTCTAGGTCATAATTTCAGAATAACTGATTTTCAATGTGTTTTGGGCATCAGCCAGATGAATAAACTGGATTATTTTGTAAAAAGGCGTAGAGAGATTGCCTCACAGTACACTGATAAATTCAAAAAAATGCCGGAAATCATTATAAAAGAAGAACCGGAAGGTTATGAATCAGCATACCATATATACGTAATTCAATTAAACCTGTCTAAATTAAAAACCAATAGAAAAAAGATATTCGAAGCCCTTCGGGCTGAGAACATAGGGGTACATGTACACTATGTGCCGGTACATTATCATCCCTTTTACAAAAAGACCTATGGTTACAAAAAGGGAGATTATCCAAACGCCGAAGAATATTATGAAAGAGCTTTGACACTGCCTGTTTTCCCAAAAATGAGCGATGAGGATGTTAAGGATGTAGTTGAAGCAGTACGTAAAGTCATTTGTTATTACCGAAAGTAGGGGGGGGAGAATATAAGATGAGCCAATTTGTAAGGAAGCAGATGGAAAAGTGGTCTAGCAAATTTGGTAAGGAATATACCGATCGAAATGCTCTCACGCTAGAGGATATGGAACTGCTTTATAAAAAGCAGTATGGAATTACGCGGACTGAAATGAACTCCAGATTTCTTGATAATCTTGATAGAAACATCAAAATCTTGGAAGTTGGTTCTAATATTGGAAACCAATTATTGTGCTTGCAGAAAGCTGGGTTTAAAAATCTCTATGGCATCGAGCTACAATCTTATGCCGTTGAATTATCGAAAAGCAGAACGAGAGATATAAATATAATCCAAGGCTCTGCCTTTGATATTCCTTTCAAGAATGTTTTCTTTGACCTTGTCTTTACCTCTGGACTTTTAATTCACATTGTGCCTGAGGACATCGCTAAGGTTTTGGGCGAAATGTATCGGTGCTCAAAACAATATATCTGGTGTTTCGAATACTATGCGGATGAGTATACCCAAATAGACTACCGGGGGCATGCTGATTTACTCTGGAAAACGGACTTCTCGAAGCTTTTTCTCGCTCGCTTCAAGGAAATGGAATTGGTAAGGGAGAAACATTTCAAGTACCGTGAGAATGATAATGTAGACGTTATGTTTCTACTTCAAAAGGTAAATGACACATAAAAATACTAAAAAAGTCGTAGCAATTATCCAGGCAAGGATGGGTTCGGCAAGACTGCCTGGTAAGGTTTTGAAAAAAGTATCCAGTATGCCTATGCTGTGGTATATGTTTGATAGATTAAAATATTCGCAAGAAGTTGATAAGATTATTCTTGCAACTTCCACATCTTCAAAGGACGATCAACTTGTAAGTTTCGCAGAAGAATATCAAATTCCATGCTTTAGAGGAAGTGAAGAAGATGTATTGGGTAGGTACTATGGAGCAGCCATATATTTTGAAGGTGAAACTATCGTTAGATTAACGGGAGATTGTCCTTTAATTGATCCACAGGTAACGGATCAAGTGATCCTAACCCACCTCTCTTCTAATGCAGACTATACTTCAAATACCATTCTAAGAACCTTTCCAAGAGGATTAGACACTGAAGTATTCAGCTTTGAAACACTTAAAAAAACTTATAAGGAGGGAAAGAAAAACTATGAAAGAGAACATGTGACTCCCTATATATATCAACATCCTGATAAATTTCATTTAGAGTCAGTTGTAGCAGAGAAAAAATTGAGGAGGTCTGATTTGAGGATTACAGTTGATACTGAGAAGGATCTTAAACTAATAAGAAAAATATTTGAAGCCTTATATAAGGAAAATGAAATATTTCACACTGAAGATATAATTGGTTTACTTGATAAAAATCCGGAATTATTAAAAATAAACGCCCATATCAAGCAGAAAGAAGTGAAAGAAAATTGAGAAATGTAGTTATTCGAGCAGACGGTTCAAAAAAACTTGGTTTAGGTCATATCACGAGAAGCATTGGATTGGCAGAAAGCTTAGCAGAAAATGATATGCTTTCCATATTTATAACTAAAGACTATCAAAAGAATATCATTAAATTCCTGATAGACAAAGGATTCACTGTTGAATCGATACCTGCAGATATAAATTTCAATGAAGATTTTACAATCACAAAGGAAATAATTCGGAAGATAAAACCCGGTTTAATAATTACAGATTTGTGCAATACAAATACTCTCCGCCATATAAACGAGTATAAAAAATATCTTCAAAATCTCAAAAAAATGGATATCTTTTTACTTACTATAGATGATTTAAACAATATTGAATTTCCTTCTGATATCGTGATAAACCCGAATTACGGTGCAAAAAATATAAAATATAAAAACACTTCATATAAAAACAAATACCTCTTAGGCCCAGAATATTTTATATTCAGAAAAGAGTTTATTGAAGCGGCAGGTATAGATAAGAAAATTAGAAGAGAAGCACGAAATCTTTTAATTACTATGGGAGGAAGTGATCAATTACAATTAAACGAGAAAGTTTTAATGGCTATCAACAACTTAACCTTTACAAATTTGAACATTCGTCTTATTATTGGATTTGATTCTAACAAATTAAAATTAAATAAACTTATTAGTATCTTGAGAACCTTTGAAGGGAATTATGAATTTATAGAAGAAAGTGATAATATGGCGGAACAAATAATGTGGTCTGATATAGCAATAACAGGAGGCGGCTTAACAAAGTATGAAACCGCAATAACCGGAACTCCAAGTATAATAATATCTCAAGTGGAACATCAACATGAATTGATGAATAAATTAGAGAAATTTGGAACGGCGCTTTATGTAGGATTTGGGAAAGAAGTAACAAGTAATGATATATATACATCTATAAAAAAGCTTCTTGAAGACTATTCTCTACGCAAAAAAATGAGCAAGCGAGGTAAAGAACTATTTGACGGCAAAGGGGTAAAGCGTATTCTTTCGGAAATACCGAAGGAGGTTTTCAATGAAAGATAGAATAAAAATAGGCAACAGATGGATTGGGGAAGGGAAACCCGTATTTGTTATCGCTGAAGCCGGAGCCAATCATGATCGAAAATTGGAACAAGCAAAAGAATTGATAGATATAGCTGTTGAAGCAAAGGCGGACGCAGTAAAGTTTCAGACTTACCGTGCAGAAACTTTGTATTCAAAAAAAACCCCTCAATTTTCTTACTTAAAAGATTTAGAAAAGGGGAAAAGCACTTATGATATAATAAAAGAGAATGAATTGCCAAGAGAATGGCAAAAGAAATTATATGAATATGCATGTTCCAAAAATATCATCTTTCTGTCAACGCCTTTTGATAAACAAGCAATTGATGAACTTGAACCATTTGTACCCGCCTACAAATGGTCTTCTTTCACAATTGTTGACTTACCTCTTTTGGGATACGCAGCAAGCAAGATGAAACCAATGATTATTTCTACTGGTATGTGTAATCTGGCTGATATTCAAGAGGCCATAGACACTATTTATTCGCAGAAAAACGATAACATAGTCTTGTTACACTGCACTTCTTTGTATCCGACTCAACCGAATCAAGTTAATTTACGTATGATGGATACAATTCAGAATGCTTTTTATTTACCAGTTGGTCTTTCGGATCATACTATAGGTATATTTATACCTATAGCAGCAGTAGCCAGAGGGGCAAAAGTTATAGAGAAACATTTTACAATAAGCAGGAAATTAAAAGGCCCAGATCATCCCTTTGCGTTAGAACCCAAAGAGTTAAGCGAAATGATAATGGGTATTAGAGAAGTGGAAGAAAGTATAGGTTTCGCAAAGAAACAAATTATACCAGGAGAAGAAGAAATGGCGAGATTGGGTAGAAGAAGTATAATTGCCAAAACAGATATTCCAGCAGGAACAAAAATTACTGAAGATATGATTATTATTAAACGTCCAGGTTATGGGATAAGTCCAAAATTTATTAATATTGTTATAGGCCGTGAGGCAAAAGAAGATATTGAAGCAGACGATATAATAAACTGGGAGATGATTTGATGATTAAGAATAAAAATAATAAAATAAACATTGTTTTTCTTGGCGTGAATAATGCCGGGCAGAAAATCTATAATTGGCTGCTGGAAAATAACGAAAATGTGGTAGCATTGTTAACTAGTAAAAATCAACTAGATTTGATTAAGAAACTTAAACCAGATATGGTTATTTCTTGCGGATTTCGCTATATTGTACCACAAGAATATTTGGAAATACCACCATTAGGTTGTATTAATATACATTCTTCATATCTTCCATATAATAGAGGTGCAAATCCAAATATTTGGAGTATTATCGAAAATACTCCTGCAGGTGCTACAATTCATTTTATGGATAAGGGTATAGATACAGGGGATATTATAGCCAGACGCAATGTTGAAATTCAATTTAGCGATAATGCAGCAGATCTGTACGATAAGTTAGAAAAGGCACAGTTCAATCTTTTTGTAGAAAATTGGAAAAAAATAAAGAAACGCGACTTTACTACTATCTCTCAAAGCCTTAAAGAAGGTACTTCTCATAAAGTCAAAGATTTTATTAAATTATGTGAGATCAATCTAAATGAGACCCGTAATGTTCGTGAAATCATCAATCAATTTCGTGCTTTAACCTTTCCCCCTTACGACAATGCATATGTAGAAATTGATGGGCAAAGGTATTACGTGAAGATAGAAATATATAAAGAAAAGGATAAATAAGCAGGAGAAAAATATAAAAGGATATATGAAAATATTCAACGAAGTAAAGAAAATTTCTTCAGTAGTTTTTAATGAGATATAAAACAAAATTTGTGTTTCCGATTGTGATTATAAGAATCTTTACCGTGAATTCTCAATGAGAAAAATCAAAAATAAATATATATTTATTAAAGATATTATTGAAGCGACTAATTCTATTTTAGTTAAAAATCTAATATTAGATAATATTTTTACAATAGTTACACCGCATAGAAATCCAATTTCTGAAATCTTTCAAAAATATTATTTAACAGGATTGTTAACTGATGCTGGATTGCTGACGCAAAAGACATATAGGTTTAAAAAGTGTTTCTTAGATGTTATACGATTACCTTTATTTCTTTTAAAACAGTTTCTTAAAAAGCCAATTGTCAATCTAATTAAACACTATAATAGAATTTTCCTGATATATATACCTAATAACAAATATTTAGATTTGGGAATGCCTTTATATGATAAACTTAAAAATAAAGGAAATATTAAACCAATAATTATATATAATTCTTCCAACAAATTGAATGTAGGTTCTAACTACAATATAATAAATTTATCAGATTATAGAATAAGTTATATTAAGATATTTGATTTTATTAAAAAAGTTCTTATCACCAAAAGAGATATAAAGGAAGAAAGTAAATTCTATGGATTCTATTATTACATATTTGATCAACTTTGGTACTCTCAATTAATCAATTTAATTAATAAACATAAATTACAACATCTCTTTTCGGAAAATACTGATAAAATTTGCGGTATTTTTAGTTGTATCCCTACCGATAACTTTAGTCGAAGTATTCATAAGATTGCAAAAGTTCGTAAGATACCAACTTTTAGTGTAAGAAGAGGTGTTACTTTCAATAATTTAGAAAATTATTTTATTGAGACAGATTTTCTTTTTGCTAAGGGTAAATATGAAAAAGAAATTTATAAGGAAATTGGCATAGATAAAAGAATGCGTATAGAAATTGTCGGGGCACCTTTTTTAGAAAAATTAAACCACTTTCCTAATAAATATTCTGATGCTTCAAAAAATATTTTCTTTGTTGATCAACCATTAAGCGAATTCTGCGACTGGAATTGTAGGTTTGAAATAGTGAATTTATTAGGGAAAACATGTAAAAAATTTGAAAACATTAAACTTTTGATAAAATTGCATCCTGGTACAAAGAAAGCGAATATTTACAAAAAAATATTTGATGAAATTGATTTCGAAAAATTTCTTATATACAAATCGGATTTTAATCTCCATAATGTTTTGATAGATGCCGATTATGTCTTAATAATGAATTCAACTGTTGGATATAATGCTCTACTATACAAAAAACCTCTTTTAGTATTTGGCAACCACTTCTTTTCAGATGATATAGAAAATATTTTTAACAATAGAGAAATCTCTTTTATAGTTGAAAACAGTAGAAATTTTGAAGAAATAATTAAGGAAATTTCAAGTAATTCTTTAAGAAGTAAAAAAAATTATATTATTGAGAAATTTCTAGAATATCATTTAAAATATTTAGGTGATAATTCTGTTGATAAAGCTGTTGCTTTTATTAATAAGGTAATATAAGAAGATGAGAGATTTACATAAACTAACTAGAAATGAAACTCTTATAAATTTAATTATATTATTTTTGAATTTAATTAAAGAAGATGTTTGGATTGGAGCAAAAAGTATCGTTCTCAAAGGGGTTACTATAGGAAAAGGAGCCATTGTTGGAGCAGGTGCAGTTGTCACTAAAAATATACCATCTTATAAGATAGCAGTAGGAGTTCCCGCAAAGGTCATTGGGGAAAGAATTTAATCTTTTTCAACGCTTATGATTGAGATATTAAAGAGATTTTTTAAAGGTTCAGCAGTCTACAGTTCTGGGAACATCCTTCATAAATTGATTGCATTTCTTTTAATACCTATTTACACTCGGTTTCTGTCCACCTCTGATTATGGAATTGTTGCACTAACAAATGCCATTATTGGTCTATTAATACCTTTTTTTATGCTGGGACAATTGGCAGCAGTAACACGTTTTTATTTTGATTATTATGAAGACAAGGATGAGTTGAGTAATTATCTGAGTACTGTATTTGTTTTGATAATCGGAATAAACCTAATGATTACAATATCCTTAGCAATATTCGGCAAACCTCTATTCGGTGCAATATTTAAAAATTTACCCTTCAATCCATACATTAAGTTTGCTTTGTGGATTCCTTTTTTCTCGGTTCCTATCTCTGTTCTACTGGGTCTTTATAGAGCAAGAGAACAATCGATTAATTACATGATAATTAAATTGTCCCAATTTCTGATAACTGTTTCGTTTATCATTTACTTCGTCGTTTTTCTGAAAAAGGGTGCATTTGGGAAAATCCAGGGACAATTTTATGGCGCGTTATTGTTTTTCATTGTGTTCTTAATATTGATTAAGAAGGAAATTTCGTTCTCTATATCACTCAAAAAAACGAAAAAGACTCTCTTATTTGGTTTACCATTGGTTCCCCATCTTATGGCGGCCTGGATCCTTGGCAGTGCAGATAGTTTTTTAATAGAAAGATTCCGAACGCTATCAGAAGTAGGACTCTATAACCTAGGATATCAATTTGGTACGATTATACTTATTGCCGTTAGTTCAATGGCTTTATCATGGGGGCCCATCTTTTACGAAACAGCTGAAAAAAGAAAAGATGCTCAGGAAATCTTTGGGAAGATCTTCTCTATGATCATAACAGGTATTTTCACTTTTAGCTTGTTGGTTCTACTATTCTCCAGGGAAGTTATATTAATTATGGCTGCGGAAGAGTTTCATAGCGCGTATATAGTTGTCCCACCGATTATTGCAGCTTATTTGTTTGATAGTTTGTATTACGTTTTTGTCACTCCAGTCTTCTACAAAAAAAAGACAAAAATAATACCCTTGTTTACTGGAATCGCAGCGTTTTCTAACCTTGGACTGAATCTTTTATGGATTCCCAAATACGGAATTATGGGAGCAGCATACGCAACATTGATTTCCTTCGGCATATTAACCATTGTTACTTATTTCTATTCAAATAAGATTTACCCGATTCAATATAAAACGAAAAAGATTTTAATCGTTATTACGATGTTTGGAATAGTCTATATTCTTAACTCTATACTACCATTCGAGGGTATCTTATTTCCAATTTTAATTAAGTTGTTTATATTTTTAACTTTTATTGTTGGATTATTTTTATTTAAAGTTATTAATATTGAAAGATTGAAAACTGCAAAAGAGTTTTTTGTTAAATAATAACTCATTAAAAACAATAAATAATTTGCTTGAAGGAAATAAAAAAATAAACTGGAGGATGAATCAATGCGAAATATAAAAATCTCAAGGGAAACTTGGGGAAAGCTACTTAAGATTGTAGAAGAAGAGGAACTTGATAAGCCCAAATATCTTAAAAGAGTAAAAGATTTTTGTAGTATAGTACCTAAAAATTTACCTGTGAATTCTAGGATTTTAGACATCGGAATAGGGCCTGGTTTTTTTGCGGTTCTGCTTAAAAGTGAATTTGATTACGAAATCCACGGAGTTGACATTTTAAGAAATGAATGCGATGAAGATATGGAGAGACAGAAACACTGGTTTAATCGCTATTCCAAATTTAATATATCATTCCAAAATTGTGATATAACTAAAAATTCATTGCCATATCCAGATGCCTATTTTGACTGTGTTGTTTTCATGGAAGTCTTGGAGCATTTAATTACACTTCATCCACCAATAGGAATTTTCAAAGATATAAAGAGAGTACTTAAGAAGAAGGGGATTCTTATCTTTTCGGTCCCAAATGCTGTATCCTTGGATAAAAGGATTTTCACTTTATTGGGTTCTCATCCTTCCAGTTATGGGTTCCAAAATAACAGTTCTTATAATAAACACTTCCGAGAATACACTTTAAAAGAGGTTACATGGGTGTTAAATAAGATTGGTTTTGAGATTAAAAAAGTAACAATGGTAAACCAAAAACCTATTCAGAAGTTTTCCCTGAGTATAGGTGATATTCTTCGATTTTCCACAAACTATATCTCGCGATTATATCGAAATTGGAAAAACACAATCATTGTTGTTGCTCAAAAGTAGCAAAAATAAAGGGTCGTTGATATTAAAAGATTGAAAATGTTAAAAGAGATTCTTTCAAAACAATGAAAAATAAGATTAAAACTCTTGCTAAATTGAGACTTAAAGTTAAAATAAACAAATCTATCAAAAAAGGTTATAAAGATGCGAAAAAAAATAAAATTAAATATGAAAACCTAAAAAATTCAGGAATATGTCTTTTAATTCATTAAAGATTCTCCTTATATGAAAAAATGAATATTCTACTTTGTAGTTCATCTGTTCCTTACCCGTTAAACAGCGGCGCTTCTTTAATTGTTTACAACATTGTAAGGCGCTTTTCAAAGAACCATAAGGTTTACCTTATTTGTTTAACAAAAAACCAGGAAGATCTGAAAAACCTGAAAAAACTTACTAAATGCAAAATTTTCGAAGCTGTGTATCGTTTGAGTTTTCCCAAGCCTGTTTTAATAGGTAAAATTATCGACATACTACTATCTGCTCCTAGTTATTATACGGATTTAAGATATCCAAAATTCAGTAAAAATTTAATTTCTTTGATTGATGAAATAGTCGAAAAATTTAACATAGATTTAATTCAACCGCATGGTTTACTTATGAGTACGTTTTTAATAAAATATAGAAAGATCCCAAAGGTTTCGGCTCTCATTGATTCCGGTAACCTGTCTTCAAAAAGGGAATTGTTCTTATCAAGAGGACTTTCCTATCTCATAAAATATTTAACTTATCTTCGAATACGAAAATTAGAAGCTTATGTGCTAGAGTTTTTCGATTCTGCGGTGGTAGTTTCAGAAGTAGATGCGAATCATATTAAGAGTTTTCATAACGATATACACCTAGCAGTAATTCCAAACGGTGTTGATATAGATTATTTTAAGCCCAGAGAAAATATAAAGGAAGAGAATCATTGTATATTGTTCTTTGGCAATATGGATTTTCCTCCAAATATAGATGCAGTTCTTTACATAATGGAAGAAATTTTTCCTTTAGTAAAAGCAGCGATCCCCAATTTAAAGTTCTATATCGTTGGAGAAAATCCTGTTAGAGAGATTAGAAACCTTAATGATGGAAGAAATGTTTTCGTAACGGGGTTTGCTCCAGATGTTAGAGCTTTCATAGAAAAAGCAAACGTTATTTTGACACCAATGCGCAAAGGAACTGGGATAAAAAACAAGATATTAGAATCTATGGCTATGGGGAAAACCATAATTACAAATAGTATGGGAGCAGAAGCTTTAGATACGGAAGCGAAAAAAGCTTTAATAATAAGAGATAGTTCCCAAGCGTTGGCAGAGGCTGTTATAAAAGTACTCAAAGATGATAATCCGAATAGACAACTAGGAAAACAAGCTCGTAAAGTAATAGAGGAAAAGTACACATGGGAGCGATGCGCTAAAAAATATGAAGACTTATATACAAAAATTTTAAAACAGATAAAAACATACTAAAATATTTCAACGATGGTATACTCTAAAAACAAAAAACTAAATAAATTTGGATAGAGTACAACAATCCTGTAGAATAAAAAATAATACAAGTGCTAACCTGCTTAAAAAGAAGATGGTACTAGAATTTCGGATTTTGAGGTAATTTGGTGAAAGAGGAGGCAAAAATAAAAAGATACTTAGTAACTGGAGGAGCTGGATTTATTGGTTCAAATATAGTTAAGTATTTGTTAAAAGCAGGTCATAAAGTAAAAGTCTTTGATGATTTTTCAACAGGTAAAAAGGAAAATATTCAGGAGTTTGTTGATATGGATAATTTTGAATTATATGAAGGGGATTCAAGAAATATCAAGGATATAAAAGAAGTTATAAAAGGTATTGGTTATGTTTTACACCAAGCAGCTATTCCCTCAGTTCAACGTTCGATTGAACATCCGATAAAATCAAACGATTCTAATATAAAAGGAACCTTGAATTTGTTGCTTGCAGCAAGAGACGAAGGTGTGAAAAAAGTAGTTTATGCAAGTTCCTCATCAATTTATGGGCCATCTCAGAACTTACCAAAAAGAGAAGATATGCCAGTTAACCCTATTTCACCGTATGCTTTAACGAAATATACAGGTGAAAAATACTGCCAAATTTTTTCTGATATTTACGGATTACCAACTGTTTGTTTGAGGTATTTCAATGTTTTTGGACCTAAACAAGATCCAAACTCTGAATATTCAGCTGTAATACCTAAATTTATAAACCTTATGTTGAAAGGTACAAGACCAATTATTTTTGGAGACGGAGAACAGTCAAGAGATTTTACATATGTTGATAATGTGGTAAGGGCTAATATAAAAGCAGCACATTCTGATATTATTGGAGAGGTTATTAATATTGCATGTGGTGGTAGAATAACCATAAATAAAATAGTAGAAAAAATAAATGAAATCTTACAGAGTAATATCATCCCGAGATATGAAAACCCACGACAGGGTGATATAAGACATTCAAAAGCAGATATAAGTAAAGCTAAGAATTTGCTAAGTTATTCGCCAATTATTGATTTCATAAATGGGCTAAATAAAACAGTAGAATGGTTTAAAGAGAAGTCAAATTGATTTTTACCTTAATTGAATTTTTTATAATATCTGGTTTTTTTATTTTCTTTGTTTACTTAATTTTGAAAACTCAAAATTGGTCGTTAATATTATTACTTATTTTTATTTCTATTATTTTGAATTATTCTTTAGGTTTTGAGATAGCAAATTTCCCAGTAACTACTCAAAAAGCCACTATTGGAGTTTCTTTATTCATATTTTTTATCTTTATGTGTGTTAACAAAATACCAATTAATAGTATAATTACATCTATTAGTACAATTCTGTTTTTAATGTTTCTTTCTTTGATAATATCATCAACAAGAGCAATTGATGTAACTTCTAGCTATAAACGCATTATATCATTTACTTTAATTATAATAACGATTCATTTGATTTCATTTCTCATTAAAGCGATAGATGATAAAAGTTTTGAAAGTATTATGTTTTTGAAATTACCAACAATTTTTTCGTTATTAATGGGATTCGCAATTTATCAATTTGTTACTAAAGGCTTATTAACTGAAAGAATGACAGGTACTTTTGAAAATCCAAATGAATTTGGTGGAATGGTTTTGATGTTTTTGCCGCTTACATTAACCACAATGCAAAGTAATAAATGGAAATATAAAATTATAGGAATTATTACGGTTATTCTAAGTTTAGCAAGTATTTATTTTACATATTCTAGAGGTACTTATTTGGCAACTATATTTTTTTTCCTCATTCTATCTATTGGAGAAGTTTTAAGAAAAAAAGAGAAAGGACCGAAGGATTATAAAAGCATAATAGGTTTATTTCTGTTGTTAATTATGCTCTTTTTTATTGTGTATTATTTTATGCCAGAAAATTTATTTGGATTTGGGCTTAAAAGATCCCAATCTATTTTCAAAAACGGAACTCTCAACTTATATGATGGGTCGATAAAATTGAGATATAATGCTGTATTTATAGCTTTAAGGATTTTCAAAAATAATATGGTATTGGGAGTTGGTCCGGGAAATTTTATAGTACATCCATTTGCGACTTCTGCAACTGAAAACACTTATTTTCTTATACTAGTAGAATTGGGAATATTGGGATTATTTATATTCTTAACTTTATTATTTAAAGTTTTTATTATTTTGCTGGAAAATTTTTGGAAACTCAGTAATAATAAATTTTTAATCCTAAACAGATATTTATTATACGGATTTATTACTTTTTTATTTTTAATGGGAACTAATGATTTTCTATATGACATTCAAACATTCTGGATATGGGTTGCTGTAATAATATCTCTCAGTAATATTTCTACCAATAAGAGGAGTTATTTTAATGAGAAAAGTTAAAATAATGTTTGTAATTGATTATTTGGGAAGGGGAGGAGCTCAACGTGTTATCTCCAATATAATTAAATATATAAATAAAAACTCATTTGTAATAGAATTGGTTTTATTACAACAAAAGGGGAATTATTTGAAGGATTTGCCCAATTACGTTAATATTTACAATTTAAATTCAAGAAAAGCATTATATGGTTTTTTCTCATTAACGAATGTCATAAATAAAAGTAAACCCGATATTATATTTTCAACTTTAACTAGGATAGATGAACTTGTTCATATATCTTTACTTTTATCACATAATAAAGATACAATTAGAACAATTGTTCGGCTACCTACATATCTGTCAGTAAGGATAAAAGAGATGCCTTGGCATATTAGATTATTATCATGTTGGTCTTATAGAAGAGCAAATCAAATTATTTGTACCACTAAAGAGAACAAAAAAGATTTAATGCAACTTTTTAAAATTAATCCTGAAAAAATTCATTTAATCCCAAATCCAGTTGATATAAAAAGGATAAGAAAAGAAATAAATGAAGAAATAATAGATGCCACTTTTAATGAGATTATATCTAGTGGGAATAACTTAATAATAGCTGTTGGTAGCTTAGGCAAAGCTAAAGGATATGAATATTTAATTAAGGCAATTAAATATTTAAAGTTGAAGAAACATAATATTAAACTAGTTATTTTGGGAGAAGGAGAGTTAAGAAAACATATTCTCAAATTATCAAAAAATTTATCGCTAGAAGACAATATTTATCTTCCAGGTTTTAAGTTAAATCCATATAAGTACATTAGTAAAAGTGACTTGTTTGTCTTATCTTCAATCAGAGAAGGATTTCCTAATGTTTTAGTCGAAGCAATGGCTTGTGGAATACCTGTAGTATCTACAGATTGCCCTTCTGGCCCTTCTGAAATTATAACTCATAAAAAGAATGGGTTATTAGTACCAGTTAAAGATCCAGAAGCTTTAGCAAATGCAATAATGAATGTGTTGACAGATAAAGATTTGGTTGTTAGATTATCTAAAGCTGGAAAAGAAAGGGTAAAAGATTTTGAGGCAAGCAAAATAATTCCAAAGTATGAAGAATTGTTTATATCATTATTAAAGGGAAAAAACAATAAAGATAGAATATATAAGTTTAAGAATTAATATTGAGGAACAAAGCTTTATCGTAGAAGCAAATGCAAGGAGTTTTACTACAATTAATAGAACAATTATTTATCGAAAGAAACCAATTTTAATGTCAAATATAACGAGGATACCAAAAATCCAAAAAGTATATGAATAAAAACACGTTAGGAATAATTAGATTGAAGAAAGGAAGACTCAATACACTTCATTTTACTTCTGGAAATCAAGTATGAACTTTAATCGGATTGAGTTGCCACTCCAAACAAAACACTTTAGAATATAAATATGAATATACTTTTGATGAGTTCTTCCTCTAAAATTGGATTGACGTATCATCTAACACGTCTTGCAATTAGTTTAAAACGCAAAGGACATAAAATAATAGCTCTTGCTAATTATAAAGAACAAATAGAAGGTTTAGGGAAAGAACTAAAGGAACAGCATATTCTTCTATATCGTTCAAATTTTCTTGATAAAACAAACCCTTATTGCCTATATAAAGCAAAAAAAACGATCGAAACTATTGTAAAGAAAGAGAATATAGAAATCATTCACGCACGTGGTCTCAGACATTTACTACCTGCCTATTTTGCTTCAAAACAGTTACCATGGAAAATCGCAATTATCGAAACCGAACATACATCTGCGCATTTGAGTTCTAAGTGGAAGCGATTTGTGGTTCCATACTTGCTAAATCGATATGTTGATCTTGAATTATCCATTTCAAATGTGTTCGGAAACGATTTAATATCTTACGGTTTGAATCCATCTAAAGTTAAAACGGTTCACAATGCAATTGATTTAGAAGTTTTTGATTGTGATCAAAGTAGAAAATATAGCAGAGTTAGCAAACTAAAATTTCTTCAAATGAGTGACCCATTAATTGTTCAAGTTGCTAATCTGTATCCCTGGAAAGGATATGAATATTCTATAGGGGCATTTGCAAAGGTTAACAAAAGATATCCAGAAACACGATTATTAATTGTGGGGGATGGCCCATTAAGAGGAAAACTAGAATCTTTAGTTGTACGCCTAAAGCTAACTGACCATGTAGAATTCGCAGGTTTGGTTCCTAATAGATGTATACCATATATTTTGTCTCATAGTGATATCTTTATACTATCCTCATTACACGAGGTCCTTCCTCGAAGCATTTTAGAAGCAATGGCAGCTGGGAAACCTGTCATTGCTCCTCACATAGGTGGTATACCTGAAATGGTGAATGAGGGAGTTACGGGCTATCTTATCCCGCCTAAAGATCTTAATTCTTTAGCTAGTAAAATTTTAGAATTGCTTAAGAACAAAAATTTAGCTGAAAGAATGGGGAAAGCTGGTAGAAAATTAATAGAACAAAAATTTGAAATAAATACGATTGCAGAAGAACTGGAGAAGATTTATCAAGAGGTTGTAGAAAAGGATTGAATAAATTATACTATGAAAATTCTAATAAATGTTTTGTCGGCAAAAGAAGGAGGTGGATTAATATATCTTGAAAATCTTATTAATTCATTGGAAAAAATCGTAAAAAAAGATGAAATGTATGTTTTGATTGGAAAATATAATTTTAATAATTTATATAAAAAAAAATTCGAAAATACATATTTTATTAAAACAAATGTCACAAATACTGTACATAGATTATTATATGAACAATTTATAATACCAATAATTGTAAAAAAGAAAAAATTTAACATTTTATATTCACCTGCAGAAATACTTTCTTTTTTTTCTCCATGTAAAAAGATATTAGGAACACAAAATTTAAATATTTATTTTGGATCATTTATAAAAAGGTCATTAAAAGAAAGATTAAGATATATAATTCTGAACATCTTGGCAAAATTATCAATAAAGAGAGCCGACAAAATAATTACTGTCTCAAATGTATTTAAGAAGCGAATTCTCAAAAAAAATATGATACAACCCAATAAGATTATCACGATCTATCATGGAATTAATCCAAAAGATTTTTCCAATACTCAGTTAGATAAAGATTTTTCAGTAAATAATATTAGAATAGGAAATATGAACTATATTTTATGTGTTGCTCATTTGTGGAGACATAAAAATATTGAGGTTTTGATAGATGCATACAAAAAGCTTGATTCTAAGTTAAGGGTAAAATATAAACTATTAGTAGTAGGAGAAAAAGGAACTTCTTACTATAAAGAGTTAAAGGAAAGATCCGAAAAAAGAGAATTAAATAAAGATATTATATTTCTTGGTAATGTTAATCACCAGGATATAAAAAAAATTTATACTCAAGCAGATTTATTTGTATTCCCCTCAAAATTAGAATCATTTGGTATTCCTCTGATTGAAACTATGGCATCAGGTGTTCCGATAATTGCTTCTAATGCTACGGCTATACCGGAAGTTCTTGCAGACGCTGGATTATTGTTTAATCCGGATGATTCAGATGAATTAGCTGTAAAAATTGATAAAGTTTTAACCAATAAGAATCTAAGGCGAAAATTAATAAATAAAGGACAGGAAAGAGTCCAAAATTTCTCATGGAAAAAGACTGCGAGAAAAACTCTTAAAGTTTTTGAAGAAGTATATAATGGATAATGCTAATAGAAAAATCCCAGTTCAAATAATCCAATTGAGGAGAGATGATTTATGAAACAACTACTACAAAACTATAAAACCGGGGAACTTGCAATTGAGGATGCCCCGTCTCCCACCTTAAAACCAAGCGGTATCCTTGTTAAGAATCACTATTCCTTGGTAAGCGCGGGTACCGAGAAAACGATGGTTGAATTCGGAAAGAAAAGCCTTGTAGGTAAGGCAAAAGCAAGACCGAAACTCGTTAAACAGGTTATCGAAAAAATTAAAACAGATGGGTTGCTTGCTACTTATAAAAGCGCGATGGGAAAACTAGGGGAACCTGTACCGCTTGGATACAGTTCCGCGGGAGAAATAATTGAAATAGGAAATAATGTTAAAGAATTCAAAAAAGGAGATAAGGTTGCCTGCGCGGGAGCGGGATATGCCTCTCACGCTGAGGTAGTCTGTATTCCTGAAAACCTTGCCGTTAAACTTCCCGAATCAATTGACCTGAAAGAAGCTTCGTTTGTTACCCTGGGCGCTATTGCGATGCAGGGTATAAGAAGATGTGAATTGAGTCCCGGAGAAAAAATTGCGGTTATCGGACTGGGGCTTTTAGGGCAAATTACCGTTCAATTGCTTAAAGCATACGGAATGCCGGTACTGGGAATGGATGTCAATCCGAAAAGAATCGAAGAGTCTAAAAAATACGGAATGGATGAAGGAATTTTAATTGGGGTAGATAATGTAATAGAAGCTGCAATGAATTTTTCCGATGGCAATGGAGTCGATGCTGTTATTATTACTGCCTCTACACAGAGCAGTGAACCCCTTGAAACGGCGGGTTTGATATGCAGAGAAAGAGGACGTATCTCTTCCGTTGGACTTACAGGCATGGAAATCCCTCGAAGCATTTATTACGAAAAAGAAATCGATTTTAGGTTATCCCGTTCTTACGGACCGGGAAGATACGATAGAAATTATGAAGAGAAAGGTTTAGATTACCCTATTGGTTATGTACGCTGGACGGAAAATAGAAATATGATGGAATTCATTAGATTGTTATCCGAGAACAAAATCAACCTTACCCCAATGATAACCCATATTTTTAAAATCGATGATGCTCTTAAAGCCTACGAACTCATAACGAAAAATCCAAACAATGAAGACTTTACGGGTGTAGTCATCCGGTATGATGTAGATAAGAAACCGGAAAAGAAGATAATCCTTAAAGAAATAATGGAACTTGATAAAAAGGAAAATATAATCTCTGCAGGTATTATCGGCGGCGGAAATTTTGCCAGGGGTATATTGATACCTGCGATAAAAAGTTTAAAAAATGTTTCTTTAGACGCGGTTGCCGATTCGGAAGGAAGAACAGCCGACTATATCGGAAAAAAGTATGGCTGTAAATATACAACAAGTGATTATAAAGATATCTTAAAAGATAAAAATATAGACCTGGTTATAATTACAACTCCCCATAATCTGCATTCCAAGATGGTAATCGAATCCCTTAAAGCAGGAAAACATGTTTACGTAGAGAAACCCCTCTGTCTAAACGAACAAGAACTCAATGAAATAATAGAAGTTTATAACACAACAAACGCGGCACTCGGCACTCAGAACTCAGATAGGAAAAATAGTGACGCGGGACTCATGACTCATGACTCAAGACAATTGTTATTGGTAGGTTTCAATAGGAGATTTTCTCCTGAAGCATTAAGAATCAAGCAAGTCTTTACGAATAGGAACACCCCCCTTATGATTTATTGCAGAGTTAATGCCGGTAAAATTCCTGCGGAACATTGGGTACAGGATCCGGAAATAGGCGGAGGCAGGATAATCGGAGAAGTTTGTCATTTTATCGACTTGATGCAATTCTTGACCGATTCAAGACCTGTAGAGGTCTACGCGTCAACCGTTAAAGGAAAAGGAAATATAAAAGACACGGATAATGTTAATATAATAATTAAATTCGACGATGGTTCTACGGGAAATATTCTTTATACCTCTCTTGGCAGCAAATCCTTCCCGAAAGAATATGTCGAAGTTTTCGGAGATAGAAAGGTGGAAACTATTAATAATTTCAAAACGGGAAAATTTGGCATGAGTCAGGATAAAGGACACAGAGGTGAGTTCGTAGAATTTGTAAATTCTATCAAAAGTGGTAAACCCTCTCCGATTCCTCCGGAGTCCATATATTACACAACGTTAACAACATTTAAAGTTCATGAATCGTTAAAAACTTCTAAACCTGTCTCTCTTGATTGATGGATCTGGATTATTATAAAAGATTTTTGGATGCATACGTATTCAAGAAAACAAGTCATCTTGATTTTTGGCATGGCACTCCGGAGTTAAATTCCAAAGTATCAAAAAACGAAATATCACAGTATTATATGCCTTTTAGAAAGAAAGCTGAGTACAATTCTTTTTTCGATAAGAATGGAGTGCCGCTATTGAATTATCGAGGAAATATAGGAAAACAATACAATCCTATAGCAATTGCTCAATACGGTCTAGGTAATTCTAATCTGTATAAACAAACCGGTAATGAAATTTTTAAACAAAAAGCAATAGTACAGGCAGACTGGATGGTTGATAATTTAATTAAAAACAAAAAAGGGATTCCTGTATGGATGCATAAATTCGATTGGAACTATGTAGAAAAGTTAAAAGCACCCTGGTATTCCGGTCTTGCCCAAGGTCAGGGAATATCTCTTCTTATTCGAATTTATAAACTTACGAAAGACAAAAAATATAGAGATACGGCTGAAAAGGCTTTTCTATCTATAAAGACTGAAGTTGCAGACGGAGGAGTTACGTTCACTGATAAAGATGAAAATATCTGGATAGAAGAATATCTTGTTGAAACTCCGACCCATGTACTCAATGGATTTATGTGGGCATTATTTGGAGTATACGACTATCTTTTACTTTCCGAAGAAAAGGAAGTTAAAAGACTATTCGATAGGTTTGTCGAAACACTAATTAAAAATCTAACTCAGTATGATCTTGGTTATTGGTCCTTATATGATTTAAGTAATGACGGCTTGCGAAATATCGCAAGCCATTTCTATCATCGATTACACATAGTACAATTAAATATTATGTACTACTTAACGAGCATAAATACTTTTAAAGAATATGCCGATAAATGGGACAGATATTGGAATAATACTGTATGTAAATATAAAGCTTTAATAAAAAAAGGTTTGTTTAAGATAAAGAAGTGTTAAGATGAAAAAAATACTCTTTCTTACTCAGTATTTTCCTCCGGATATTACAGCTGCCGCATTCAGAATAAGCGAAACATCCAAAATAATCAATGCTAAAAATAACTGGAAAGCAGAAGTTTTAACTGCCGAACCACATAGGACTAAAGAAGAAAACGCCAACAACGAAGAATTCGAATATCCTGTAATAAGAGCACCCATACGAAAACTCTCTGAAGGCGGAGCATTAAACTATTTATTTCATTATACATCCTTCATGTTGTCTTCTATATTGTGGGGTATTATTAAAACTAAAAGCAAATATGATTATTTGATAACCTCAAGTCCTCCGTTATTTATTGGTATTTCAGGATGGATTCTTTCGAAGATTAAAAGGGCAAAAT
>Ga0315545_1001520_pt1 | contig 22366 bp, 21 predicted proteins | sample SalMarSW160210MG_FD_203096 | JGI IMG/M metagenome (GOLD analysis project Ga0315545, IMG submission 203096) | Salt marsh sediment microbial communities from the Plum Island Ecosystem LTER, Massachusetts, United States - Salt Marsh Sediment SW1602-10 ...
CCCATTAAAAAAGACTTCTGTTGGGTGGGCAGGCCTGCCTGCGCGCAGCCCCGCCTACCAAAGCCTTGTGCGGCGGGCAGGCGCTTCGGCGAAGGCAGGGTGGGACAATAACACGTACGCTAAACAAGGTGGGGTAGGATGGATAAAATCGGGGGGTGGCTCTATCAGCTTTGTAAAAAAGGGGCTTTTATTGTAAACTGGTTGTTGAGATGGAAAAATATAAATATCAAAGCTTTATCTCCCAGTACTACAACGTCACCACCAAGCTCATCGACGAGATGGTGGAGAAGGGGTTGGGGGATAAGGTGGTGGTCTACTACAAGGACAAGACCTACACCTACGCCGAAATGCAGAGCCTGGTAAACAGGGTGGGCAACGCCCTTAAAATCCTGGGCGTGCATATGGAGGAGCGGGTAATGCTGGTCATGTACGATTCCCCCGAGGCTATGGCCTGCTTCTTCGGCGCCATAAAAATCGGCGCCATTCCCATGCCGGTAAACTATATGTACACCATGCACGACTACCGCTACCTGCTCAACAACAGCCGCGCCCGTACCCTGATCGCCGACAGCGATTTTATCGAGGCGATTGAGGGCTTCCGGGATAAGTTTCTCTACCTGGAAAACACCATCATCGTCGGCGAGAAGACCAGGGCTTATCATATCTCGTTTGATGACATCGTCAGCCGCTGCTCCGATAAGCTCGATGTGGCTTATACTACCTTTGAAGACGCCGCTTTCTGGAACTACACCTCGGGCAGCACCGGCGTTCCCAAGGCGGCCGTCCACCTGCAGCACGATGTCTTCTTTTGCATCGATAACTACGCTAAGGCTGTCTTGGGGCTTACCCATGAGGATAAACTCTTCTCGGCGTCCAAGTTCTTCTTCGCCTACGGGCTGGGCAACAGCTTCTTTTATCCCTTAGCCCTGGGTGCCTCGGTGGTTTTGCTCCCCGACCGCCCCCGCCCCGAGACGATATTCTCCACCATCACCAAATATCGTCCCACCGCCTTTTTCGGCGTGCCCACGCTCTACGCCAACATGCTGGAGCTGAAAGACGAGGAAAAGAAATACGACCTCTCCTCGCTGCGTATATGCACCTCGGCCGGTGAGGCCCTGCCCACGGAAATCTTCAACGAGTGGAAGGAGAGGTTTGGGCTGGAGATACTGGACGGTATCGGCTCCACCGAGCTACTGCACATCTTTATCTCCAACCGTCCCGGTGATGTCAAACCGGGCAGCTCGGGCAGGCTGGTTCCCGGCTATCGGGCCAGGATTATTGATGATGAGGGCAAAGAAGTGCCCGACGGCGAAGTCGGCACCCTGCTGGTGCACGGCGAATCGACGGCGCTCTATTATTACCGCCATTCCGAGAAGACTAAGACCTCAATGCTGGGCGAGTGGTTTAACACCGGCGACAAATACCGTCGCGATGCCGAGGGCTACTACTATTACCGTGGCCGGAGCGATGATATGCTCAAGGTCGGTGGTATCTGGGTCTCCCCCATCGAGGTCGAGGACGCCCTGGTTTCCCATCCCGCCGTGCTGGAAGCCGCCGTCGTGGCTAAGAAAGACGAGCATTACCTGGTTAAGCCCAAGGCGTTCGTGGTGCTTAAAAAAGGTAAGCACGCATCCGAGAAGCTGGCCAAGGATATTCAGGCCTTCGTCAAGAAGAACATAGCGCCCTACAAGTACCCGAGGTGGATTGAGTTTGTTAAGAAGCTGCCCAAGACGACCACGGGTAAGATACAGCGCTATAAGCTGAGAGAAGAAGATTAGCTGTGAAAGGGGGGCAGGTGTCCCCCTTTTTGTTTCTTGTTTAGCGAAGGTCTTTCTGTCCCACCCAATACCCACCCTACAGAGGTGTAACCTCTATAGACTTCTCGCTCCACCCCCATTTTGTCATCCCTGCCCCGTGTCCTGTACGGGGTAAACTCCGGCAGGGATCCAGGATAGTAGTCAAAGGGGCTGGATTCCCGTCTTCACGGGAATGACATTGGTATTGGGGGGTTGAAGAGGAGGCGAAGACCCCTTTGAAGGACCTTTGTGGGCGGGCTGGTGTGGGTAGTAAGACTTTGGGTGGGGTGGAGATTGCTTCGCTTCGCTCGCAATGACAGTAGCCATACTTCCCAATTGACTTAACCCCCTCTCACTGCTAACATTGAGGTAAATGACATCAAAGCTGGTTTTATTTCCCTCAACGGCTGAGGTTGATAATAAGGGACACCTGCTCATCGGCGGCTGCGATAGCGTAAATTTAGCCGCCGAGTTTGGCACGCCGCTCTATGTCTTTGACGAGCTCGGCATACGCAACAGGTGCGCCGAGTTTAAGCAGGAGTTTAGCCGGCGCTATGCCAACAGCGCGGTGCTCTACTCGGCCAAGGCTTTTATCAACAAGGCTCTGGCCAAGCTCTTAAATGAAGAAGGGTTGGGGCTGGACGTGGTCTCCGCGGGCGAAATGAGCGTTGCCCGCTCGGCGGGTTTCCCCATGGATAGGGTCTATTTCCCCGGCAACAATAAGTCGGCAGAAGAATTGAAGCTGGCGCTGGAGTGGGGGGTGGGGCGCATCGTAGTGGACAACTTCCAGGAGCTGGCTATGCTGAATGAAATCGCCGGCGAACGCGGCAATAATCCCGATATACTACTGCGGCTTTCCCCCGGCGTCGACCCCCATACCCATAAGTACATAATCACCGGTAATCTCGACAGCAAGTTCGGCGTGCCCATGGTTCAGGGTGAGAAGGCGCTGGTTACTGTCCTGTCAACCCAGCTTAAGCTGCGAGGGCTGCATTTTCACATTGGCTCGCAGATTGCCGAGCTTGAGCCCTATCAGCAGGCGATAGACATCATCCTCAGCTTTGCCGCCGAGATGAAAAAGAAGCACGGCTTTGAGATGGAGGAGCTGGATGTTGGCGGCGGCTTCGCTGTTCAATATACCCTGGATTCTCCTGTCCCAGCCATCGCCGACTACGCTGAGGCGATGACCTCAGCTGTCATTAGCGGCTGTAGTAAGCTGGGGCTGGCAGAGCCAAGGCTTACTGTCGAGCCGGGGCGTTCGGTGGTGGGGCGGTCAGGGGTGGCGTTGTATACGGTGGGGGTTATAAAGGACATTCCCGGCGTCAGGCGCTACGTCTCGGTGGACGGCGGCATGGCCGATAACATCCGCCCCGCCCTCTACCAGGCTAAGCACGAGGCGGTGGTAGCTAACAATATGAGAGAAAGGGAGACGGAAAAGGTCACCATTGCCGGCAAGTTCTGTGAATCAGGGGATATAATCATCAGGGATGTTATGCTGCCCCCGCTGGCTGCCGGCGATATTCTGGCGGTGGCTGATTGCGGTGCCTATTGCCTGCCGCTGGCAAGCAACTATAACGCCGCGCTTAAACCGGCCATTGTTCTGGTCAAGGAAGGCAAGGCGCGGCTCATTCGGAAACGCCAGACTTTTGACGACCTGACCCGCCTTGATTTGGTTTAAGGAGACTTTAGGGTAAGGGGGACTGGTATGGAAAAACGTTTTACGGCGGCTATACCACAGGAGTGGATAGGGCAGAAAGTAAAAGTCCTCATCGGCGTAGCTTTGGCTAGTGAGATTAAAGGTGTACTCGGTGAGATAGGTGCTGACTATATTATAGTGGGTCGAGATATAATCAACGTTGGGTATATAGCTAAAATCAGAAAGGCTTAGGGCTGATGTCAGCTTGGCCGGTAGTTGGTCAGGAAAGGGCGGTCACCCTGCTCCAGCGCAACCTGGAGCTAGGGTCGGTGGCTCATGCTTACCTGCTGGTCGGTCCCCCTCACGTGGGTAAGATGACGCTGGCGCTGGAGCTGGCTAAGGCGTTAAACTGTGAAGCGGCGCAGCCCCCCTGCGGTGAATGCGAACCCTGCCAGAAAGTGGCTGCGGGCAAGCACGCCGATGTCCAGGTTATCGGCTTGAGCTCCAACGGCAATGCTAACGATAAGCCGCGGACAGAAATCAGCATTGACCAGGTCCGTGAGATACAGCATTCATCCAGCCTGCCCCCCTTTGAGGGCAAACATAAGGTTTTTATTATCGACGGCGCCGAGCTAATGTCCAACGAAGCGGCTAACTGCCTGCTCAAGACGCTGGAAGAGCCGTCGGAGGGAGTAATATTCATCTTGCTGACCGCTAACGACTCGTTTCTGCCTGATACCGTGGTTTCGCGCTGTCAGCGATTGGAGCTGCGCCCCCTCCCCACCTCCCAGGTGGAGACTGCCCTCAGTGAACGCCACGACCTGGACTCGGCTAAGACCGAGCTTCTCTCCCGGCTCTGTCACGGCCGTCTGGGCTGGGCGCTGACGGCGGCGGATGATGATAGCCTGCTTAAGCGGCGTGCTCAGTTGATGGAGAGGCTGCTTGAGGTTATCCGGGGCGATAATGAGCAGCGTTTTGATTACGCGGCTCAACTAGCGGCTCAGTTCAGCCAGAATCGGGGTTCGGTTCAGGAGGTACTGGATTTATGGCTCGACTGGTGGCGCGACCTACTCCTGGTCAAACTCGGCTCCGCTGGCAACATAACCAATATTGACCATGAAGCGGAGCTGGTTGAGATGGACCGGGGTTATAACCTGCCCCAGATAAGGGTTTTTATTGATAGTATTAAGGCAGCCGGGGAACAGCTCAGGCAGAATGCTAATCCGCGGCTGGTGCTGGAAGTGCTGATGCTCGGTATTCCGGGAAGGAGCGCTTTATAAATTATGGCTGAGATTGTTGGTATACGTTTTAAGAGAGCCGGCAGGGTTTATTACTTTGACCCGGCGGGCATTGATATGGAGGTGGAAGATTATGTGGTGGTCAAGACGGCTCGCGGTCTGGAGCTGGGACAGGTGGTTATTGCCCCTAAGCAGGTCTTGGCCAATGAGGTGACCGAGCCGCTAAAACCGGTAGTGCGCCGGGCAGAGCCCGAAGACATCGAACGGGCTAAAGATTTCGAGGCCAGGGAAGTCGAGGCTCTGGCTGAGTGCGGCCGATTGATAGAAAAGCTAGAGCTTCCCATGAAGCTGCTCGGCGCCGAATACAACCTCGACGGTAGCCGGCTTACCTTCTTCTTCAGCGCTACGGAGAGGGTTGATTTTCGGCAGCTGGTCAGGGAGTTAAACAGGCGTTTTAAGGTAAGGGTTGAGCTGCGCCAGTTGGGCCCCAGAGATGAGGCCAAGCTGGTGGGTGGCTTCGGGCGGTGTGGGCGTCCCCTGTGCTGCATGAGTTTCTTGACGGAGTTCTCACCGGTCTCCATCAAGATGGCTAAGGAACAAGACCTGCCGCTTAATCCGCTCAAGATATCGGGTATTTGCGGCCGCTTGCTTTGCTGTCTGGCATATGAGACCGAGCAGTACCGTGCTATGAAGGAGAAGTTACCCAAGGTGGGCCAGAGGGTGTCTACGCCTATGGGGGTGGCTAACGTGGTGGGGGCTAATCCCCTCAAGGAAACGGTGCTGGTTGAGTTGGAAAGCCAGGTGACAGTGGAATTACCGCTCAGTGATGTTACCGTTGAGAGGCAGTCGCCTAAGAAGGATTAGCTTTTATTGGGGCAGGTATTTTTGCCACAGGCTCTGGCTCTGGCGGTAGCGGTAGGGTATGTAGAAGAAGCGGTCGCCGTGGGGTGGGGCCGGGGGGCGGAGTAGTTTCATGCCGGCTTCCCCGGGCGTTCTGCCTGCCTTACGCCGATTGCAGGGTATGCAGGCGCTGACCACGTTTTCCCAGAGGTGTTCACCACCCCGGTAGCGGGGGATAACATGGTCTAGGGTAAGCTGACTGGTCTGCTTGCCGCAGTACTGGCAGGTAAAGTGGTCGCGGTGGAAGATCTCGAGGCGGGTCAGCTTTCGCTGGGGGCGGGGACGCTTAATCATGTAGTCTAATCGGATTACCGAGGGCACGGGGAAGTCACGGGTGTTGGTATGGATAAAGCCGGAGCCGTTCTCCAGCATCTCCGCCTTGCCGCGGTCGAGCAGCACCACCGCTCGCCGCACCCGACATACATTTAGCGGTTCGTAGTTCTGATTAAGCACCAAAACGGGGAAATTTATCATGACTTAAAGGCTTTCTTAAAGCTAAACACCCCCATTGTAGCCAAAAAAGGCGTGCAGTGCAAATTAATGATTTAGCCGGGCTTCTTCTTGCGGGTTCTCTTTCGGCTGGCGGTGGCGTCGGTGCGGTAGTCAGGAGCGTTGATATTCCATACTACGCCGATTTTAGGGTCGGCCAGCCGTGAGCTGATAGGACTATCGATTTCATCCAAGGCGCAGTTGGTGGTCACCACGGTGGGCAGCTGGTAGTTATAGCGGTGATTGATAATCTGGTAGAGCTTCTCCTCGGCCCAGGGGGTGGTTGACTGCTTGCCCAGGTCGTCCAGTATGAGCAGGGGGGCGTTCTTGACCTCCTCGAAGAGATGGTCGTAGCTCACCGGGCTCTGCGGGCTGAAGGTAGAGCGCAGGTGGTCGAGCAGGTCGGGCACAACCACGAACTTGACGGGCTTACCCTCTTTGAGGCGGTGATTGGCGATAGCCGCCGCCAGGTGGGTCTTGCCGCAGCCGTTAACGCCCAGGAAAACCAGCCAGCCTTCGGGCGCTTTGGCGAAGTCAAGCGCGGTATCAAAGGCCTTCTTCAGGTTCTCGCTCTGCTCCGGGGGCAGGTTGGCCCGCTTCCAGTCAAAGCTTTCGAAGGTCATATTCTGCAGCAGCCTTGCCTCGAGCCCGCTGTATTTCCGCAAACGGCTTTGGAGCTCCCTGTCCCGCTCCTTCAGCGTGCAGCTACAGGGGACGGTTCGGCTGTAGTCGGGCTTACCCGAGGGCAGCAAGGGGTGGACGAAACCCGCCCCCTTGCAGATAGGGCAGGCCGCTTCTGCCGAAGCCTCTTTGGTTTCTTCAGCGCTGGACAATGTGTCCATATTTGCCCTTGATGTATTTGTCCGGGCCTGTCTTTTTAGTATCTCCCCGATATGTTCCATCGTCCCTACCTTCGGCTGTCCAGCGTTCTAAAATAGCTGAGATATAGCTCCACTTACGCTTGTTGTTGCTTACCGCCTCTTTGATGGCGTCCCGAATCCAGTTTTGGGGATATAGTTTCAGGGCGTCGCGCAGCTCTTCGGCAATCATAGGGGTGAGCATGCCGATGTTCTGCTCGTAAAGAGTAAAGATGTCAGGCGGCTCCTCACTATCAATGAAAGCCGGCTCTTTTGGCTCCAGTCCGCTTAAGCTTAGCTCGCCGCTCTGAATCTTGGCCATGGCTTGTCTACTTTTATCGTCGTTGAGCAAATAAATGTCCTCGGTTGCGCCGTCCCTGTCCAGCGCCAGGTGCAGGATAGCTCCCCGCCTGGCCGCTGCCTCCAACGCATTACGCAGTGCCTCTTCAGGCGGTACTTCGGCCTCTTTGAGGCTGCTCATCAGGCCCTTGTTGGCCAGAAGCTCCCCGTAGCTGGTAAAGCGGGGATAGCCGCGCTTCTGGTAGAGCGTCTGAAAGATGTGGAGGGTGACTTTAAGCTCGGCGATGTCGCTGATCTGGGGCAGCAGTGTGCTGAAGAAAGCATTGGGTACAGCGGTGAACTGTGACTTGGCCGGAAAACCTTTAAACTGCTCCATAGTCGCCTTAAACCTTTATAATAAGCTCAGCTCTTCGTTAGTAATGTTGTCAAACTTGGCCAGCTTCGGTTTGAAAAGCAACTTGACCTCACCGGTGGGGCCGTTGCGGTGCTTGGCGATGATGATGCTGGCCGGCGGCGGGTAGCTCTCGCCGGGGTGCTCCCTCTCCCAGTCCTCTCGGCTGGGGTAGTAGTATTCGTCGCGGTAGACGAAGACGACGACATCGGCGTCCTGCTCGATGCTCCCGCTCTCACGCAAGTCGGAAAGTTGTGGTTCGTGCGATGCCCTTCCCTCCGGGGCACGGCTGAGCTGCGATACCGCCAGCAGGGGCACGTTAAGCTCACGGGCCAGGCCTTTGAGGGCGCGGGAGATTTCGCTGACCTCCTGGACGCGGTTGTCGAACCGCCTGTCCCCCTGCATCAGCTGCAGGTAGTCAACGATGATCAGGTCAATACCCTGCTCGAAGTGCAGGCGGCGGGCCTTGCTCCTCATCTCAACCACCCGCAGCTGAGGGGTATCATCAATATATATCTTGGCCTCGGAGAGCTGGCCGATAGCGTCCATAATCCGTTTTTCCTGCTCTTCGGTATGAAGACCAAGGCGGACCCGTCTGGAGTCGACCTCGGATTCGCTGGCCAGTATGCGCCATACCAGCGGCTCCCGCGCCATCTCCAGGCTGAACAGAGCCACGCAAGCCCCCTGCTCTACAGCGGCGTTTCGGGCCAGGCTCAGGGCCAGGCTGGTCTTGCCCATGCTCGGCCGGCCGCCGATGATAATCAGGTCGGAGCGCTGAAATCCGCCCAGGAACTCATCCAGCCCGGCGAAACCGGCGAGAACGTAGGGCAACCGTTCCCGGGGGGTGCCTGCCTCCTCGGGGGTGGTGGTCTCAAAGTATGTGTCCAGTACCTGGCGGATGTGGGTGAGGTCTCGCCGGCTGCGCCCGTGGCGCAGCCGGAAGAGGATATCCTCCGCCTGGTTCAGGCTGGCATTGACGTCGGGCTCGGCCCTATAACCAATATTTTGAATCTGCCCGGCGGCATCAATGAGGCGGCGCATTACCGCCAGGCGATAGACAATCTGGGCGTAGTCTTCGATATCGAGCGAGGTGGGGCAGGTGGCTATGAGCCGGCTTAAGAAAGCGGCGCCGCCGCAGGCCTCCAGCCTACCCTGGCGGTCGAGCTCCTGAGCCACCGTTATCTGGTTTATGGCTTCATCACGTTCGTAGAGCGCCAGGCAGGCATCGTATATCCAGGCGTTGCGCTCGGTGTAAAAAGGCGATTTATTCTCCAGTGCCACCAGCAGGGGGGCAACCTTGAAAATCGCCGACCCGTCGATGAGCAGGGAGCCGATTACGGCTTCCTCGGCGTCAACATCGTGCGGCGGCAGCTTCTCGTTGGTCATCTCTCAAGCCTTCTCCTTCTTGGTTGTCTTGGCTTTGGTGGTCTTCTTCGTTTTCTTGGTGGCCGTTTCTTTCTTGGCCGGCTTTTTTCCCTTGGTTGCCTTGGTTTCCTTCTTCTTAGTCGTCTTAGTCGCCTTAGTCTTCTTCTCGGCGGGTTCTTCCTTGGCCGGCTTCTTTTCCGCTTTCTTAGTCGCCTTCTTGGCCTTTTTGGCTGGCTTCTCTTCCTTGGCGGGCTCTTCCTCGATAACGTTGACCGTTATCCTGGGGGTGATGTCTTTGCCCAGCTTGATGGTCAGCTCGTAGCTACCGAGCTGGTGGATGGGCTTGTCCAGCTCAATCTTTCTCTTATCGACGACCAGCCCGGTGGCGCTCTCCAGCTCGGCGGCGATGTCAGCGCTGGTGATGGAGCCATAGAGCCGTTCTTTAGCGCCGGCGTGCGCCTTGAGGCTGACCTCTTTCCCTTCCAGCTGCTTGGCCAGCTCGACCAGTTCTTCATCGCTCCGGGCCTGGACCTTGTCGCTGGTCACCACCCGGCTCATTGCCTGGGGGCTGGCCAGGACGGCCAGTTTTCGGGGGATGAGAAAGTTACGGCCGTAGCCGTCGGCTACCTCCTTTACCTCGCCGGCTCTGGCTACATCGGGCACGTCTTGGAGGAAGACAACCTTCATAATCTCTCCCTTGTCTCATTATACTTCAGTTGGTGGCGGAGGGGAAGATGAAAAGAAACCAATTTTTGATTAGTCCAGGACGGTTTCCAAGTCGCGCTTCAGTGCGTCCTTGGGTTTATAGCCGACGATTTGCGATACCGGCTTGCCGTCCTTGAAGATGATGAGGTTGGGTATGGCCATTATGCCGTACTGGGCAGCGGTCTTGGCGTTCTGGTCGACATCCAGCTTGGCGATGGTCAGCTTACCGTCATATTCCTCGGCCAGCTCTTCCAGCACCGGCGCGGCCATGAGGCAGGGTCGGCACCAGGCCGCCCAGAAGTCCACCAGCACCGGTGTATTTGCCTTTAGTACCTTTTCCTCGAAGTCGACGTCAGTTACTGCTATTGGTTTGCTCACGATTTCCCTCCCTAATTATTCGGCATATATCCCGTTCTACCGTCTGTTTGGCTTGAACTATGGCATTCTTTATCGCTTTGGCCTGGCTGCGGCCGTGGGCGACGATGATAGTCCCGTTTACCCCCAGAAGACAGGCGCCGCCGTATTCCCTGTAATCGGCTTTCTTGGCCCAGGGACCCAGTCCGATTCCCTGGAGCAGCTCTCGCCCGCGGAGGTGATAGGCAGTGGCCATGACGTAGCCCACCTGGCGCGCCGCTCCCAGGAAGGTGTCGCCAATGCCCTCTATCGTCTTGAGCACGATGTTGCCGGTGAAGCCATCGGTAACGATGACGTCAGCAGTTGATTTGGCTATGTCCTGCCCTTCTACATTGCCGACGAAGTTGAGCCGGCTTTCTTTAAGCAGGTTATAGCTTTCCTGGGTCAGGCGGTTGCCCTTGGTCTCCTCTTCGCCGGTGCTAAGCAGGCGGACGCGCGGCGCCTCGATATCCATAAGGTACTTGACGTAGGTTGATCCCAGCTGAGCGAACTGGAGCAGGTGGCTGGGGCGGCACTCGGCGTTGGCACCGGCATCAATGTGTTGGGTGGGGGTGGCGGGGGTGATATCAAGGAAGCTGCCCAGGGCGGGGCGCTCCACGCCCTCTATCCTCCCCAGCTTGAGCAGCCCGGCACCTAACACCGCCCCGGTGTTGCCCGCCGATACAAAGGCCGAGGCGACGCCGTCCCTGACCAGGTTTACGCCGATGACTATTGAGGAGTTTGGCTTATTCTTCACGGCTCTCATGGGGTGCTCGTTGGGGGCGATGACCTCCTGGGCGTCGAATATCTGGAGGTTCAGCTTCTTTATATCGCGCCCGGCCAGCACGTGCAATACGGCTTTGTCGCCCACCAGGGCGATATCAACCCCGTGTTCCTGGACGGCCTTTATGGCTCCCTTTACTATCTCCCGCGGGGCGTTTTCGCCACCAGCGGCATCAACGGCAATCAGCATATCTTTCTCACCAACAATGTTAAACGTTTTGGTGCCAGAGGTCGCAGCGACCTCCCCACTGGGCCAGAATCTTTCCGTCGACGGAAAGCTGGGATATCTCGCACAGGGTAGGGCAGGCCTGGCATTGGAAGGAAGAAGTATGATAGTCTATCTCGCTGGCCCCGAACCCCTTGAACCTGCTTCTATTCTGTCCATTTGTCATCTCTTCGTGCACCAGCAGGGCGGCGCCTATCGCCCCCATCACCTCGTGGTAGGGGGGGACGGTAACCTCGGGGCCGAGCTCCTCCTGGAGCGCCTTGACGATGCCCTGGTTGAAAGCAACCCCGCCCTGAAAGATTATGGGGGGTTGTATATCCTTGCCCAGGCCGACGTTATTAAGGTAGTTGCGCACCAGCGCCTGGCACAGCCCGTAGACGATGTCCTCGGTGCAGTGCCCGCTCTGCTGTTTGTGTATCATGTCCGATTCGGCGAAGACGGTGCAGCGCCCGGCGATGTGCACCGGATTGGCGCTCTCCAGCGCCTTTCGGCTGAACTGCTCGATGCTCATATTTAGGCGCAGCGCCTGGTGGTCAAGGAAGCTGCCCGTGCCGGCGGCGCAGACCGTGTTCATGCCGAAGTCGGTTACGTTACCGTCGCGGATAATAATTATCTTGCTGTCCTGCCCGCCGATTTCGATGACGGTCTGGCTCTGGGGGAAATAGTGCAGGGCGCCTACGGCGTGGCTGGTAATCTCGTTCTTGACCAGGTCGGCGCCGACGATAACCCCGGCCAGAAAGCGGGCGCTGCCCGTGGTGGCCACGCCGCGGATATCCATGTCGGGGGGTATTTGCTCCTTTATCTGCCTTAAGCCCTGCTGCGTCATCTCGATGGGCTTACCGCGGGTGGGCAGGTAGAGGTGGGCAACCAGCTCGTCAACCTCATCAATTACGGCCAGCTTGGTGGTTACCGAGCCGACATCAATACCCAGATAGGCTTCCATTAGTTCTCCTAAGCATTAATATAATATTAAATTACGGGGCTTGGTTTGACAAGCACTTTTAGCCGTCTGCCCGGTCAAACTCTTCTTTGACTTTGGTAATTTTTTCCGGGCTGGCCGTCAGGTCGGCCACCGTCATCGCCAGCGCCTTGGCGGCGTCGAGCATCCCCTTGATGCCGGCATCGGAAGCCGCCGCTTCAGCGAACTCCGGAGAGTGTATGACCACCTCTTCGGGGGCAACGGCGATGGTGGGGTGGATGCCGGGCACTATTTGGCTGACGTTGCCCATATCGGTGCTGCCGACCCTACTGGCTCCGTAGAGGGGCATGTCGCGCCCCAGATAATTAATATTCTGCCGGAAGAGCTCGGCCAGCGTCAGGTTGTTGCGCAGCGGCGCGTAGACTGTCTGGCCCCAATGGTATTCCAGGCGGGCGCCGGTGGCGGCGGCGGCGCCGACAAAGCAATCCAGCACCTTCTCTTTTAGCTCATCCAGATAGGCGTTATCCTCGGCGCGCACCAGGAAGCTGCCGGCGCTGTGGGTGGGGACGACATTGGGTGCCTCTCCGCCGTCGGTAATAATGCCGTGTATGCGCGCCTTGTCCAGAACGTGCTGCCGCAGGGCGTTAATGGCGGCGAAGGATAGGAGCATTGCCTCCAGGGCGTTGATGCCGGCTTCGGGCCTGGTGGCGGCGTGGGCCGCCTTGCCGAAGAACTCGACCTCCAGGGTGATGCAGGCCAGAGCCTGGGTGGTGGCGCTGTCGTGCGCCCCCGGGTGCACCATCATGGCCACGTCTATATTGTTAAAGGCACCCCGCTCCGCCATTACCACCTTGCCCCCGTAGAACTCCTCGGCGGGCGTGCCGATAACCAGGACGCTGCCCCCATATTGGTCGATAGCCGCTTTTGAAGCTATGGCAGCCCCGACGGCGGCGCCGGCTATCAAATTATGACCGCAGGCGTGCCCCAGCTGGGGCAGGGCGTCGTACTCGGCCAGAATGGCGATGGCCGGTTTGCCCTTTCCGTAGCTTCCGCGGAAGGCGGTGGCTAGTTCACATATGCCCCGCTCTATAGCGAAGCCGTTTGCCTCCAGGTAATCGGTAAGCAGGGCGGATGCCTTGACCTCTTTGAAGCCCAACTCGGGGTTGGCGTGGATTTTCAGGCTTAAATCACGGAGCTGGCGGCGGTGAGCCTCTACGGCTTTAATAACCGAATCTTTTAGCGCTTTTATATCCAAGCTTCTCACCTTGCGGCTGTTTTTTCATTATAGCTTAGTAACATTAGAATTGCTAGGTGAAGACATTATCACGAATATGCTGGAAAAACGCCTGCCAGCTATTGCATCTCAGCTCCTGTTGTGGTATACTTTACGCGGTACACTAAATTAGATAAGTTCTTGTTAAGTGGGGCAGAGAAACCCACTTTTTTGTTGTAGGGGATAAAATAGTCAGGGGAGGTAATATAGAGCGGGGATGAAGAGTGAATTTATGCTGGCCATAACCCAGCTCTCGGCAGAGAAAAACCTGCCCAAAGAGGTGGTGCTTTCCGCTGTAGAAACAGCGCTGGTATCAGCTTACCGAAAGGATAATTTTGCCCCTAACCAGGAGATTTCGGTAAAGATCGACCCGACTACAGGCCGGGTTAGGGTGTGGGCGGAAAAAACCGTGGTCGAGCAGCCTACGGATACGCGCCGTGAGATATCACTGGCCGATGCCGTTAAGATAAACCCCGATGTCAAGCTTGAAGAGACGGTCATGGCTGAAGCCACCCCCCGCAACGCCGGGCGTATTGCCGCGCAAACGGCCAAGCAGGTTATTCTACAGCGCCTCCATGAGGCGGAGCACAGCGCCATATTTGAGGAGTATTCCGATAAAGAGGGCGATATCGTCACCGGCGTGGTGCAGCGTATAGAACCCAGGCAGATCTTTGTTGACCTGGGTAGAGCCGAGGCGATACTCCCCGCCGCCGAGCAGGTGCGCAATGAGAGGTATCGCATCGGCCAGAGGCTCAGGGTCTATCTCTTAGAGGTGGTGCGGACCAGCCGCGGACCTCAGGTGGTTGTTTCACGCTCTCACCCCGACCTGTTGCGCCGTCTCTTTGAGCTTGAGGTGCCCGAGGTTTTGAGTGGAGTGGTGGAGATTAAGGCGGTCGCCCGCGAGGCGGGCTATCGCAGCAAGATAGCGGTGACAGCACGCCAGGAGGGCATTGACCCCGTTGGTTGCTGTGTCGGGCTCCGTGGTATAAGGATACAGAATATTATGCGGGAGTTGAATGGTGAGAAGCTGGACGTGGTTTCGTGGAACTTGGATACTGCCGCCTTCATCGCCAATGCCCTGAGTCCGGCGCAGGTATTGAGTGTGGAGCTGGACGAAGAAGACGGTATAGCCACCGTGGTTGTCCCCGACAAGCAGCTCTCCTTAGCCATCGGTAAGGAAGGACAGAACGCCCGACTGGCGGCTAAGCTCAGCGGCTGGCGGATTGACATAAAGAGCGCCTCAATCGCTGAGGAAGAGAAGCTGGTCAAGGCCGCTGAGCTTGAGGCAGCAGCTGTGCCTGGCAAGGAGCCCGAAGAAGTAGTGCCGGAAGAAGCCCTGGTCTCTGAGGAAGAGGCTGTCCCCGAGCCTGAGCCCGAGCCTGTTCTTGAGACCGAGCTGGCGCCCCCCGAAACTGTTTTGAAGCCGCCGGTAGAGGTAGGGGCGGAGGCGCCTTCAAAACTTCGCTTTGCTGAAGACGTTTTGGGACCGGCTCCGACCAAGGCGACTTCCAAGTCAAAGAAGAAGAAAAAGAAGGGCGCCCCTGAGCGAAGTGCCGATGATGGTGTCAGAATCAGGAAGCAGCGCCGTGAGCGAGAAGTCTATGATGAGGAGGAGGGTGAGGAGTATTAGTTCACCTTCGGTTAAGCATATACCACAGCGGACCTGTGTCGCTTGTGGCCGAGTCAGACCCAAGCGAGAGCTGATTAGGCTGGTGCGGATTGCCGATGGCGGAGTGGAGGTGGATAGTAGCGGTAAGAAGGCGGGGCGTGGTGCCTATTTATGCTCGGCGGGGGATTGCTGGGTGGTGGGTCTTAAAGAAGGGCGGCTGGAGCATGCCCTGCGCACCGCCATCAGTCCCCATAATCGGGAACAGCTTATCAAATACGGGCAGGGACTGGGATAAGGAGCGATTTATTGGTCCAGAAGAGCAAATCAGGCGAACCAGAAGCAAAGCTGATCGAGATTCCTCACTCAATAGCCGTGAGGCATCTGGCTGAGCTGTTGGGAGTCAGCGCCGTTGACGTCATCAAACAGCTGATGCGAAACGGCGTTTTTGCCAATATTAACCAGGTCATTGACTATGAGACGGCGGCGGCGGTAGCGGTCAACCTTGGCTATGAAGCCCATCCCGAGGCCCGCACCACCCGTGCCGCCGAGAGCAAGCGCTATCAGCCTAAAGAGGAAGAGACTGGCGGGCTGAAACTACGCCCGCCGGTAGTTACCATTATGGGGCACGTCAATCACGGCAAGACCCGACTCCTGGACGCTATCCGCGAGACCAACGTGATGGATACCGAGGCCGGGGGTATTACCCAGCATATCGGTGCCTATCAGGTAGAGGTTGACGGGCAGAAGATTACCTTCCTCGATACCCCTGGTCACGAGGCCTTTACCGTGATGCGGGCTCGGGGCGCTCAGGTGACCGATATTACCATCCTCGTTGTCGCCGCCGACGATGGGGTAATGCCGCAGACCCTGGAAGCTATTGACCATGCCCGGGCGGCGGGAGTGCCCATCGTGGTGGCGATTAACAAGATTGATAAGCCGGAGGCTAACGTCGAGGCGGTTAAGCAGCAGTTAGCCGATGCCGGCCTGGTTGTTGAGGAGTGGGGTGGGGATGTGGTCTGCGTTTCCATTTCGGCCAAGGAAAAGACAGGTATCTCCGAGCTACTGGAGAACCTCCTGGTGGTGGCTGAGATGGAGGAGCTTAAAGCGGACCCGTCGCGCCCGGCGGTGGGGGTGGTTATTGAGGCCGAGATGGACAAGAGCCGGGGACCAATGGCTACGGTGCTGATTCAGACCGGAACGCTGAGGGTTGGCGATACTGTGGTCGTGGGCAGCACCTGGGGCCGAATAAGGGCGATGTTCAACGATGTGGGTAAGCGGGTGAGAAAGGCCGAGCCATCCATGCCGGTGGCCATCCTGGGTCTGGATAGCCTGCCTCAGGTGGGCGAGACCCTGAACGCCGTGTCTAGCGAGCAGCAGGCGCGGGCGGCGATACAAAAGCACCAGCAGGAGATGGCGCCCAGGGCGGTAAGTCTGGACAACCTCTTCGACCAGATAAACACCGGAGAGGTAAAGGAGCTTAACGTTGTTCTTAAAGCCGACGTCCAGGGCACTATCGAGCCGATAAGGAGCTCACTGGAACGGCTGGGCACGGATAAGGTCCAGGTCAGGATTATTCACAGCAGCAGCGGCAATATCACCGAGAGCGATGTCATGCTGGCTATTGCCTCCAAGGGGCTAATTATTGGCTTCGGCACCGGTATTGAAGCCGGGGCAAAACGCCTGGCTGAGGTTGAAGGGGTCGATATTCGCTCCTACGACGTCATCTACAACCTGGTGGACGACGTGGAGAAGGCGCTAAAAGGCATGCTGGAGCCGACCTATGTCGAGGTTATCGAAGGCAGGGCGGAAGTAAAAGCCGTCTTCACCAGCGGCAAGAAGCTGAAGGTAGCCGGCGTCGCCGTCAACGATGGCAAGGTGAGCCGCGGCGCTTCGGTGAGGGTGCGGCGCGGTGAGCAGGTAATAGTTGAATCTGAGGTCGCCAGCCTGAGGCGCTTTAAGGACGACGTTAAAGAAGTGTCTTCTGGCTACGAGTGTGGGGTGGGGCTCAAGGACTTTGAGGACTTTAAGGTCGGCGATATACTGGAATTCTACCGCAAAGAGAGGTCCAGCTAGGGGCCGGTTATGGCACGTCGCATAGAGCGGGTAAGCAGCCTCATGCGCCATGAGATTAGCGAGTTGCTGCAGCGCCAGGTCAAAGACCCCCGGTTGAGCCAGTTCGTGGCCGTGACCGAGGTTTCCACCTCTGCCGACCTGCGCTACGCCAAGGTATTCGTCAGCTGTATGGGCAGCGAGGAAGAGAAGCAGGAGATGCTCGAGGGGCTTGAGGCCGCCGCCAACTTCCTGCGCAACCAGCTGGCCAAGCGGCTGCGCCTGCGCCGTATTCCTGAGTTGAGCTTTCACTGGGACGATTCCATCGAGCGGGGAACTCACCTTTTGAAGCTGATTGATGAGCTTAATCCCCATCCCGACCAGCATAGTGACTAATGGACGGCATACTGAATATCAATAAGCCCTGGGGCAAGACCTCCTTCAGCATCGTCTCCCTGGTAAAGCGCCTGAGCGGAGAGAAGCGCGTGGGACACGCTGGCACCCTTGACCCGGCGGCTACCGGCGTTCTACCGGTCTGCCTGGGTCAGGGAACGCGCGTCGTCGAGTTCTTAATGGAGGCGTCTAAAACTTACCGGGCCGAGATTGAGCTGGGGGTGGCTACCGATACCCACGACGCCACCGGCACCGTGGTCAGCCGGGGAGACCCCTCCGCTGTCACTAAAAAAAAGCTGCTCTCGGCTTTAGAATCCTTTCGCGGCCTGATAGAGCAGACCCCGCCTATGTACAGCGCCGTCAAGCACGGCGGTAAGCCGCTTTACCAGCTGGCGCGCTCCGGCATCAAAGTCCCCAGGAAGAGCCGGAAGAGGTGGGTCTATCGCCTGGAGCTTTTGGGCTGGCAGCCGCCCGTAGCCACCATAGAGGTGGAGTGCGGCCAAGGCACCTATATCCGCTCGCTGGCTGACGACCTGGGGCAACTCTTGGGCTGTGGAGCCAGTCTTAAGAGCCTGACCCGCCTGAAGTGTGGCATCTTTACCATCGAAGACGCCGTTACTATACCGCAGCTTGAAGAAGGCTTCCGCTATGGCTACTGGCAGCAGTTTCTCTACCCGATAGATAGCGTGCTTGGGCAGTGGGGGGCGGTGATGGTTGACGATGCCGCCGCTGAGGATATTAAAAACGGGCGTCCCCTGGCTTTGGAAGGCACCGACAACCTGCCTCCGTCCGTTCCAGGCAACCGCTGCCGTGTCTATACCTGTGACGGCAGCTTCCTGGCTATGCTTTGCTTTGATAAGGAAAAAGGTCAGTGGCAGCCGGAGAAGGTCTTTGCCATCACTGATAGATAGTATCAATAGGTCTTGACAGCCTGCCTCTAAAGGGGTATAGTTCAACCGATACCAAGAAGGGGGTGATTTAGGTGCAGGCGTATTGCTTCAAGTGTAGACGTAAGGTTGATATAAGGAATCCCCAGAAGGTTACCCTGAAGAACGGTCGGCCGGCAACGAGAGGGGTGTGCCCTTCGTGCGGGACAAAAGTATTCCGTATCGGTCAGAGCTAACCAGTCTGCCCGTATTACGTCGTAGAGGTGGAATAGACAATCCTCTTCAGTATGAGTATCAAAGTTTAGCAGGAGTGTGAGCTCCTGTTTGCTATCAAAGAGTTACTCTTTGCCTAGATTCCAGAAGTGTTAGTGGTGTGGTTGAGCTTGTCTTTCTCGTAGCTGTTGAAAAGGAGGGTATAAGACCTTGGGTAAAATAAATGTAGCCATAGTAGGCGTGGGTAATTGTTCCTCTTCCCTGGTTCAGGGCGTTCACTACTACGCTAAAGCCAAAGATGATGAATTTGTCCCTGGGCTTATGCACGTCAATCTGGGCGGCTATCATATCAGCGATATTAATTTCGTGGCTGCCTTCGATATCGACAAGAACAAGGTGGGCAAGGACCTGGCCCGAGCCATCTTTACCGAGCCCAATAACACCTTCAAGTTCTGTGAGGTGCCCACTACCGGGGTTAAGGTTCAGCGGGGGATGACTCATGATGGGCTGGGTCTCTATCTATCCAAGATAATAGAGAAGGCGCCGGGTCCCACCGCCGATATTGTTAAAGTCCTCAAAGAGACCCATACCGACGTCGTCATTAACTACCTGCCGGTGGGCAGTGAAGAAGCCACCAAGTGGTATATTGAGCAGGTACTGGCCGCCGGCTGCGGCTTGATCAACTGCATCCCCGTCTTTATCGCCCGCGAGAAGTACTGGCAGCAGCGTTTCGAACAACACGGGCTGCCCGTTATCGGCGATGACATCAAGTCCCAGGTGGGGGCTACCATCGCCCATCGCGTCCTCACCCGACTTTTCGGCGACCGCGGCGTGAAACTGGAGCGGACCTATCAGCTCAACTTCGGCGGCAACACCGACTTCTACAACATGCTGGAGAGGGAGAGGCTGGAGTCTAAGAAGATATCGAAGACCACCTCGGTAACCTCTCAGCTGGACTACGAGATGAAACCCGAAGACATCCATGTCGGCCCCAGCGATTACGTCCCCTGGCTGCTCGACCGCAAGTTCTGCCATATCCGGATGGAGGGGCGCACCTTCGGTGACGTCCCCCTCAACCTGGAGCTTAAGCTTGAGGTCTGGGACAGCCCCAACTCGGCGGGGGTAGTCATCGATGCTATAAGGTGCTGTAAGCTCGCCCTAGACCGTGGACTTAAAGGGGCCTTGATATCTCCCTCGTCCTACTTCATGAAATCACCGCCGGTCCAGTACACCGATGACCAGGCTCGCCGAAATGTAGAAGAGTTTATCGCGGCTAATAAACCAGTGGAGACCACGCCCGTTTGATTGATTGGCCACGGAGGTTCGGGTAGGGCCGTGAAGATAGCTTTGGTTTCGCCGTACGATTTCGCCTATCCCGGCGGCGTCTGCATTCATATTTCCTGTCTGGAGCAGCAATTTACCCGGCTGGGCCACGATGTCAAGGTCATCGCCCCCGCCTCCAAGGCTATTTCCGGCTTCGGCGACCGCTTCATTCCCATCGGCCGGCCCCGCCCCGTCCCCACCAGCGGTTCTATCGCCCGGCTTACCCTTTCGCTGCGGCTCTCCTCCCGGATAAAAGAGGTCCTCGAGCGGGAAAGATTCGATATCATCCACCTCCATGAGCCCTTAATGCCCATGCTATGCACCACTGTGCTCCGCTTATCGAATACGGCAGTGGTGGGCACCTTTCACGCCACCAACGGCCGACCCGGTTATAATCTGGGGCGCCCAATTAGCAAGTTTTTCTTGAAGAGGTGGTTCCGCAAGCTCGACGGCAAGATTGCCGTCTCTAAACCGGCTATGGAGTTCGCCCACGGGTACTTCCCCGGATACTATAATATCATCCCCAACGGCGTCGATTTAGAGCATTTCTCCCCCGATGTAGCGCCAATTGAGGAATTCAAAGACGGCATGTTGAATATCCTCTTTGTCGGCCGTATGGAGAAGCGAAAGGGCTTGAACTACCTGCTCGACGCCTTCGGGCGGGTTAAGCAGGAATTACCCGATTCAAGGCTCATTGCCGTCGGTCCCGGCACCAGGCTGCAGCGCAAATACGAGAAGAAGGTGGCCAGGAGCGGTCTTAAAGACGTCGTCTTTGTCGGCTTTGCCAGTTATGAGGACTTGCCCCGCTACTATAAGACCGCCGATATTTTCTGTGCCCCCGCCACCGGTTCGGAGAGCTTCGGCATTGTTCTGCTGGAGGCGATGGCGTTAGCTAAGCCGATTGTGGCTTCAAACATAGAGGGTTATGCCGGCGTAGTAAGCGGCGGCGTTGACGGGCAGCTGGTGCCGCCGAAAGATAGCCAAAGCCTGGCTCAGGCACTGGTCTCTCTTCTGAAAGACGAACCGCGGCGGCGGGAGATGGGGGCTCAGGGGAGGGCTAAAGCCCTTAAGTTTGGCTGGGACGGTATTGCCCGCACTATCCTGGATTATTACCACCGGGTGCTCAGTGAACCGCCCTGGAAGAAAAGGTTTCCCCAGTCTAAAAAGGCGCCGATTTTAGTCTAAGCCAAAAGCGGGAGTAATGCCATTTCACAGAAATCAGGCTCTGACGCAGGTCTGTATCAGTTTCGCCGCAACATAGCCTACCGCCTTACCCGGCCGGTGGTGCTGGTTATAGCCCGGACACCGTTAACCCCCGATATTATAAGCTGGCTTGGCTTTGTCTTAATCCTGGGGGCGGCGGCGCTTATCATTACCGGGCACCCCTTTGCCGCCGGCTTTGTCGTGCTGGCGGCGGGCTTCTTTGATATCCTGGACGGGGCGCTGGCCCGCCACATCGGGCGGGTTACCCCCTTCGGCGGCGTCCTCGACTCCACCCTCGACCGACTGTCCGACGCAGCGCTTTTTGCGGCCATTCTGGTCTTCTTCGAAAAGACGCTGTGGCTGGTGTTGCTGGTCTTCCTGGCCTTTGTCAGCTCTCTGCTGGTGAGCTATATCCGTGCCCGGGCGCTGAACGCCGACCTGGAACCGGGGAGGGGAATCTTTACCCGTTCCGAGAGAGTCATCGTGCTGGCGCTGGGTCTGCTATTGAGCGGCCTGGATAACGCCCTGGTTATCGCCCTGGCTGTTATTGCCGCCTTTAGTTTCTTCACCGCCGGCCAGCGTTTATTTTATGCCTGGCGAGATAGCAAAAAGAAATAGCCCTTTTATTTTAGATAGTGTTTGTGTTATAAAGAAGGCTTGGAGGAGATAATGCCCGTTATCGCTATTCTCGGCGCCCAGTGGGGGGATGAGGGGAAGGGCAAGGTGGTTGACATGCTGGCCCAGCAGGCCAGGATGGTCGTCCGTTTTTCCGGCGGTGATAATGCCGGGCATTCCGTGGTCAACCCCTACGGCGAGTTCAAGCTGCACCTTATTCCCTCGGGCATCTTTAACAAGGATGTGGTCTGTATCATCGGCAACGGGGTGGCCATCAACCCTAAGGTTCTCATCGGTGAGATAGATAACCTTAATGAGCGCGGCGTGACTACCGACAACCTCTTCATCAGCGACCGGGCCCACCTGATTATGCCCTACCACCTTCTCCTCGACGGACTGGAGGAGAAGGCGCGGGGGGGCAAGGCCATAGGCACCACCCTTAAGGGAATCGGCCCTGTCTTTGCCGATAAAATAGCCCGGTTGGGTATCAGGGCCGGCGACCTCCTGGACAAAGAAGCGCTGCGGGATAGGCTGACTACCATAATCGACTACAAGAATACTATCCTGACAAAGGTCTATAAGGCAAAGCCCCTGTCGCTGGATGGGGTCTATGAGCAATATTGCCAGTACGGCGAGCGCCTGGCGCCTCATATATGTGAGACTACCATTATGCTCGATGAGGCAGTAAATAAGGGGGAGGTGGTGATACTGGAGGGGGCTCAGGGCGCCCTGCTCGACCCCGATTTCGGCACCTACCCTTATGCCACCTCTTCGTCGCCGCTGGCGGCGGGGGCCTGCCTGGG
>Ga0315545_1001521_pt1 | contig 22364 bp, 19 predicted proteins | sample SalMarSW160210MG_FD_203096 | JGI IMG/M metagenome (GOLD analysis project Ga0315545, IMG submission 203096) | Salt marsh sediment microbial communities from the Plum Island Ecosystem LTER, Massachusetts, United States - Salt Marsh Sediment SW1602-10 ...
CCTCGATCAACACCCGCCCGAACTGCTCCTTCCAGTTGGGCCTGGTCAGCGAGGGCAGAACCAGGGCGTCCAGTTGGCTGTAATAGCCAGGCATCTGAGTGGAAGGGATGGGGTCCTCAAAACTCACTCGCTCGGCAATGTCCAACTCCGCGGCCAGCCTTTCCAGGCGAGCCCGCTGCGGTCCGCTCCCCAGAATACGCAACCGCCAGGCGCCGCTCAAACCCGCGGCCGCCCGCAGCAGGATGTGGACCCCCTTCTCCTCGACCAGCCTACCTACGTAACCGATGACGAAAGGTTGTAGGTTGCAGGTTGTAGGTTGCAGGCTCTCCACTTCAGAACCCGAAACGTGAAACGTGAAACGTGAAACGTGATACATCTCAGGATCCACTCCAAACTGAGGAATCACCCTCACAGGCCCTCGATACCTTTTCGCTCTCAGCACTCCCACTGCCTCAGCGTTACCGGCGATAGCATAATCAGCGTTTCGCAAGTTATAGCCTTCGATGAGGCTAAAGGGAGGCGGATAGCGGCGATGGATGTTTTGCCAGGTGAAGAAAACGGCTCTGGCTCCATGCGTTTTGGCCAAGCGCATGGCTTGCCAGGTAGCCACGTTGTAGGGCTCCTCGTCAATGTGGACGATGTGGGGCTTGATTATCCTGAAATGCCTGGCCAGGCCCGGGTAGAAGTGCACGTGGAAGTGGCCGTTGAGGGCCATCCTCTCCACAACCATTTCATAGCCTTGAGTGTGCTCCCGTTCCAGGCGCATCACCCCGCGCTCGTCGCGCCAGTAGGGCGGCACGACGACGGTGAGCTCCACGTCGGGAAACCTGGCGAGTTCCTCTAGTTTTTTCTGATAGACCCCGACAATGCAGGCTTTAGAGATCATCAGGATGCGCAAGTCGCTGCCCCTTTCAGGGAGGAAAAGCTTAACAGTCCAGCCAGGTACATTATATCCCACTGACAGATAAAAAGCAAAGGGCTTGTCGGCAGCATGAAATGCGACGGGTGCGTTTCATTTGAGTTGCGGGAAAAGGCTTTCTCTGGTAGAGTAAGTCCATCACAATTTTGCTCAGAAAGGGAAGCCACAATGTTCAATTCGCAAGACATCAGACAAGATATCCAAGCAGAAGTCGAAAAGCTACTCGATTTCGTCACTGGTGAAGAAGCCCAGACCGCAACGGCCGATCATATTGAAAGAGGTCTCTTTCGTTCTCTGTTGAAGCTTGGTGCGAAACTGCTATTGCTGTTCTTCGTCACCCGAGCTCAGAACTGTTCTCGTGAGCCTTTGCCATTTGAAGGAGGTCAAGAGTTGCCATACCAGGGCGAAAGGAAGCGTTCCTACTTCTCCATCTTTGGCAAATTGCCGTACTGGCGACCCTACTTCTACGAATCTGGCATAGGTGGTCAGAGTCCCCTCGATGCTGAGTTGAGTCTTGGGGAAGATTGCTACTCCGACTTTCTGCGAGAGATGGCTGAATACCTGGGTGTCTATGTCGCCTACAACAAAGCGACCGACTTCCAAGCACGGTTTTTCGACCTGGAGCTATCCACTCGCGTGCTGCAGCAGGCCATAGCCACCGATGCCACTGACGTAGAAGCCTTCTATGCGCAGAAGCCGCCTCCCCCGCCCGCCGAAGAAGCGGAGATCCTGGTCATTCAGGCGGATGGCAAAGGGGTGCCGATCGTACTGGAGACCCCAGCAGAGCCCAAGGTGCGCCTGGGCAAGGGCGAGAAGCGCGGTCGCAAGAAGGAAGCGGTGGTGACCACGGTCTACACTATTGCCCCTGCCCTACGCACGCCAGACGAAGTCGTCGCCAGCTTCTTCCATCAAGACCAAGAAACGGTTCCCCAAGAAGCCAACTCGAAACGCCCGAGGCCCCAAAACAAGCACGTCTGGGCCACGCTGGAGGGCAAAGATACCGCCCTGGCCCGATTGGCGAAGCAGGTTGCGTCTCGCCAAGGAGACCCTATCCAAGACCAAGTCGCTCTCTGTGACGGCTGTGAGGCTTTGCAGACCCGCATTGAGGCCCAGTTTCCTGACTTCAACCTCATTTTAGACTTCATCCACGCCGATGAGTACCTATGGGAAGTAGCTAACAGCTTGCTGGGCGAAACCAATGAGCAGCGCACCGAGTGGGTCGCCAACCAAACGCTACGGATGCTCTCTGGCGAGACCAAACAGATCATCGCTGACTTTCGCCATCTCGCTCAAGAGCCCCAACGTACTGCGACTCAGCACGAAAAGCTCACCAAAGCCGCCAACTACTTCGAACGCAATCTGCCCTACATGGACTACCCCACCTACTTGGCCAGGGGATGGCCCATCGCCTCTGGGGTCATTGAGGGCGCTTGCCGCCATCTTGTTAAAGACCGATTAGAACTCTCAGGTATGCGCTGGACTCAAGACGGGGCAGAAAACCTGCTCCATCTGCGAGCAGTGGCCGAGAATGAGGACTGGGATGCCTATCATGACTTCCGGAAACACCAACGCCATATCCGTCTCTACAACACGCCTTTTCCCAGTCAGGTCTCAGCTGAAGCCCAAGCCCTGGACCTTACCTTTTCGCCAGCTCTCCATCGCAACCACCACCAAGCCACAGCCCAAGCTCGTCACGAGCTACCGCTGGCTGCCTGAGAGACTTCAATTCAAATGAAACGCACCCAAATGCGACTTTACAACATCGGTGTTTTGTTGTATAATATCTGTGCCTGCCAGCAAGTCAGTTGCGGGCAGTGCCGGGTTGAGTCAACTCAGTGCGTGGGAAGTGGACTTTCTAAGGAGGGATACGCCACAATGTTCTCTACGCCTGTCCCGAACCTGCGTCTGAACCAAATACCGCCATTGATTGTGACAGCCGATTTGCCGCGCTCTCTAAGAGTGCCGGTGTGTCGGCTGTCGTCGTTTGTGTAAATAGGACAGGTGGGTTACGAACAAGATGCGGGTTAGAAGTGCCCATCGGGTCGAGAGGCGCAGTGAAGCTCTGTCCTCCCTGGGCCAGCCTCCAGGATGTCAGAGATTTCTGGTTAAGTCAAGCGGGCAGCGGGCTGGTGCTCCCACACTACACAACCATACATGCAAAGGAGGGAAAGGAAATGGGACTGAAGGATTTCCAGGGGAAGCTCGAAAGGAAGTATATCGAGTTCCTTTACAATGAGACTGGTGCGGACTTGGTCGAGTACGCGCTGATCTTGGCGTTGGTGGCTGTGGTGGCGATCGTAGTCCTCACGCAACTCGGTCAGCGGATCGTGCAAATCTTTCAGAACATTATTGACGCGTTGAGCGGTTAGCTCGCACTTTGCTTCACGTTTGAGCGCGAACCTCTCGTAGTCCAGGCTAAACAGAGCGCCTCTCTTCTGAGACATGTGCTTCAAACTTGCTGTGCTCGGCGGCTTGCCGTGCGTCTTGGCCTATTGTCGTCAGCCACGGGATGAGCAAGAGATAGGTTCACGGCGAGGCTCCTGTGAGGCGGTCTCGTGTGTTGCTGTCCACTCGGCCTGCATACACTGGGCGGTATTGCCTTCGACCTAGTGACGCAGAGGCCGAATACGACCGTGTGTTGACACCTACCCAGTAGAGGGAGTAAGTCACGATGTCTAAAACACGCCGCTATGCCCTGTTGGCCACGGCCGCCGCGGTCGTAGCCGCAGCCCTGTTTCTGACCTACCTGATCCGGGGGAATATCACCCGCCGGGAAGCACTTGCCGAGGCCATCGAGCATGTCGGCGAGCAGGCGGAGGCCGTGGTCATCAACCGCACTGTGCCGGCTGGCACTGTCCTGTCCAGCGATATGCTTGAGACGCGCTCATATCTGAAGACGAGCCTGCCCGAGAATGTCGTTACCAGCCGCGAGGACGCAGTCAACCAGCGCGCGCTGGTACCGCTATACGCTGGCGAACCACTGATCGCCGACAAGCTTGGCACTACCTTGCGAACCAATCCGTCTAGCTATGTGCCCCAGGGCCAAGTGGCCTTTGCCCTGCCCATCGATCCCCAGACGGCTGTAGGTGGGGTGATTGCCACCGGTGACCGTATTGACATCATCGGCCGGATTGGAGTCGAGGAGGAAGCAGTCACCGAAGTGCTGTTTGAGAATGTCAAGGTTCTCGGTGTGGCTGGTGAGTTTCCCTTTGGTGGTCGGCCTCCCGGTGCGGAACAGGAGAGCGGTGGACTCTTCGGCGCCACGTCGGCCGGCGGTGAGGGGCCTAAAATCCTTATCCTGGAGATGACCCTGGATCAGGCCGTTGCGCTGGCCGACGCCCTGCAACGCACTACACTCTATGTCGCCCTACGGTCGAGTCAATAGACACAAGCTCACACAGCGTGTTGGCCTCAATCCCTTCCTTCCCGATGAGCAGTGGTGGTTATTGCATGTGCGAACGACAGGTTCGCCAGACAGACCGACTGATGGTGCCAAGACTGACAAGGTGGTAAATTGAGAAACCGAAATGATCAGATTCGAGTCGTGATCGTCGCCGCTGACCGCAACGCACTGAGCGGCTTGCTCAACCTGCTTACCCCTTTTCCAAAGATTGCCATCGTCGGATCGACAGTCGATACGGATACAGCCTTGGCTGAAATCCGACGGCGCGAGCCCGACATCGTCCTGACCGAGCTTAACACGTCCCCTCTGCCCGGCATCCATCTGACCAAGCGCATCAGTATTGACTTCCCGACGGTCGCCACCATTATCGTGGCCAATCAGGCCGGGCTGGGCTTCTTTAAGGAAGCCATGCGTGTCGGCGCCAGCGACTTCCTGGTACGGCCCATCACAGGCGATGAGCTATGGGCGAGTATCAGGCAGGTCTACGAAGTTCAGCACGAGCGGGCCCTCCAAATGCCGACCAGGATGCGTGAGCCAGAAGTCACCATTGATGGCAAGCTGGTGGTCGTTTGCAGCGCTAAGGGCAGAGTCGGTAAGACTTTGCTCTGTACCAACCTTGCCGCGTTGTTGGGAAATCTGTATCCGGGCAAGATTGCCCTCATTGACCTGAACCTGCAATTCGGCAACGTCGATCTGTTTCTGAGTCTACCTACCGACCGTACCATCAAGAGCCTGGGTGCTGTGATGCAGGAATTGCAAAAAGAGTCGGTGGAGTCAGTGCTGTACTCAACACCCTACGGCTTGAAGGTGCTGCTGGCTCCAACCTCTCCCGAGGATGCTGACAACTTCGACGGAAATGACATTGCCTCGCTATTGGTGTTCTTCAAGCACACCTACCCACTGACCATCGTAGATACGGCATCATACGTCAATGATGTGCTGCTGGTTGCGCTTCAGGAGGCAGATCTCATTTTGGTCGTTACGCTGCCAGAACTCCCGGCGCTGCGGGACACTGCCAAATTGCTGCACGTGCTGAATCAGTTGCGCCACGAGCCAGATAAGGTCAAGGTCATCGTTAACCAGATGACCGATGGTGCAATCGATGTCGAGCGTATCCGCCGCACTCTGGGCCGACCAGTGTTTGCCACAGTCCCAGCATCTGCCGAGGTGGTGCAGAGCATGGTCAACGAGGGGAATCTGATTATCCGGAATAGTCAGGCTTCCATTACCCAGGCCATCCGATCCCTGGCCCGGCAGGTGGTGCCATTAATCGTGACGGATGCTCTGGGTCAACCACGGCAGACTGCGGCCACCCAGCCCAAGACAGAAGCCCGCCGTCCGCTGAAGCGCCCTCGATTTCGGCGATAAATTACTCAACAAGGTATGGTAACTTCTACATAGTGACCACCGTTGCGAGGCGGCGTACCTCCCAAGGAAACAAGGAGTAGAACCATGCCCCTGGTTGATTGGTTGGAGAAAGGCGGTACTATCCGTTCTGAACGAGGGTTTATCTCGACTGCCAACCTGAAGCGCCTGCTGCGTGAGCGCGTCTACGCTGAGATCAATCCCACAGAGTTGTTGGAAAAGCTACACAGCGACTCCGAAGCCGTGCGGCGCGAGTTAGTCGAGTTGGTGGACCGCATCGTCGCCGAGGAAGGCTATCTGCTGACCGACGAGATGCGGCAGGGTATGCAAACCTACATCCTGGACGAGATTCTCGGCTATGGCCCCATCGAACCGCTGTTGCGCGACCCATCCATCGAAGAGGTGATGGTCAACAAATTTACCGAGGTATGGGTCGCCCGGCGCAAGGGGGGCAGCGTCCAACTTGAGCTGGCCTCCTTGCGCTTTGATGATGACGAGCACGTGATGCATGTCATCGAACGCATCATTGGTCCCATCGGTCGGCGGGTAGACGAGAGCACACCACGCGTAGATGCTCGCCTGCCCGATGGCTCGCGTGTAAACGTCATCATCCCACCTCTGGCACTGGATGGCCCGACCATCACCATCCGGAAGTTCCCGGAGGTTTTTCTGACGATGGACGATCTGACCCATCGCTTTAACAGCTTAACTGAAGAGGCAGCCAAATTTCTGGAAACGTGCGTCAAGGGCCGGTTGAATATCATCATATCCGGTGGCACCGGCAGCGGCAAGACCACGCTTCTGAATGCATTGTCCAGCTATATCCCGGACGGCGAGCGTATCGTCACCATTGAGGATACGGCTGAGCTACAACTGCATAGATATAAGCCACATGTAGTGCGACTGGAATCGCGCCCACCTAACATTGAGGGCAAAGGCGCCGTCACCATTCGTGACTTGGTGGTCAACGCTTTGCGCATGCGCCCCGACCGCATCGTGGTGGGCGAGTGCCGCGCTGGTGAGACGGTAGACATGTTGCAAGCCATGAATACTGGCCACGACGGTTCGCTGACCACGGTCCATGCCAACTCACCTAAAGAGGCTATTTTCCGCCTGGAAAACATGTTCCTGATGTCGGGATTGGACGTGCCCATTCCGGCTATCCGTCAGCAAATCTCGATGGCCATCCAGATCATCGTTCAGCAGCAGCGGCTGCGAGACGGTAGCCGCAAAATCACCAGTGTGACGGAGATCCTGGGCATGGAAAGGGATCAGGTATCTACACAGGAGCTATTCCGTCCTGAGGACGGCCAGTTGCAGGATACCGGCAAGGTGTTGCAATCCATTGACAAACTACGTTTCACTCTGGGGGGAGATTTGCCATCGCTACCCATTTTCGAACGTAGCTTGGATAGGCACGAGCCGACCGAAGCGGTTGATGATGTATAGGAGCTAAGAAGACGACGATGGATGTATGGACTCTGCTGACAGCGCTGGTTTTCCCTTTAGCCGTGTGGCTGATTGTCTTCGCGGGGCTGATGAGCTACCATACTTGGCGGCAAGGCCGCCTGCTAGACCGACGCGTCGAACGCTACGTCGCGCCCTATACCAGCGGGTTGGCGGAGCCCACCCTCAGCGACCGCGTCCACGCCTGGCTGGCCGAGCGGCCCCAAGGGCAAAGGCTTCTGGAACTAATCACGGAGGCAGAGGTCGGTAGCGATCCCGGGAAGCTGGTGCTGTACACTGGCGTTCTGGCGCTGACGCTATTCCTTGTTGGTGCCCTCTTTCTGGGGAATCTCTTGACGGCGATGGTTCTAGCGGCCGGTGCGGTGGCAATCCCCTATTTCTGGCTGCAGCGACGGGCGGCTCAGAAGTGGAGGCATTTCTTGAGCCAACTGCCCGAAGCATTGATCACCATCTCCAACGCTCTATCAGCCGGAGCCTCGATCATTCAGGCTCTGGAACAAGCTGTACAGGAACTCACATCACCTATTCAGGATGAGTTACGTACGGTGGTCGAAGAAGTGAAACTGGGCAAGGACCTAGAAGAGGCCCTGATAGACCTGCGTGCGCGTGTTCCGGTGCCGGCCTTGGACTCCATCATTGCCTCTGTTCTGATCCAGCGGCGCTCGGGAGGGAACCTGGCCGAACTGCTGTCGGAGACAGCGCTGTTGCTTCAGGAAGACGTCCGGCTGGAGAACGAGATGCGTGTGTTGACGGCTCAGGGGCAAATGTCAGCGCGCCTGGTGGGCCTTATACCCCTAGCCATGTTTGCTTTCTTGTATTTCTTCAATCGCGCGTACCTGCAGCCACTTTTGTCTACAACGCTAGGGATGGGACTGCTGACCCTCGCCTTGATTCTCGAAGTGGTAGGCTTTGTCGTGACTCAGCGGATTGCCACGATCAAAGAGTGAGGAGATTATGATGTCGAATATATTTGGACTGATATTGATGCTCCTGACCAGCCTGACAGGTGGGCTGGCAGTCTATTTCGCTGCCAGCGCCATACTGGCCGGTGCAGACCGGCGCATTGAGCGTCGCCTGACGGAGTCGATTACGCGGGCCGGACTGACCGCCGATCAAGACGCCGACATTCCTGTACAGGGCGTGTTTGGCACGCTGCTGCGTTACGCTCGGCGCCTGCTGGGTAACCGTTACTTTGCGGGCTTGGTCGATCGGCTGGCCGCCCCTGAGCGGCTGGCGCATCTCGAGAGGCGAATCGTCAAAGCCGGTGGGACGGATAAGTTCACCGCCCGGGAGTATCTAGCGATCAAAGTGTTAGCTGCGCTGGTGCTTAGCAGCGCTGGCCTGCTCCACTTCCTCGGAGGCAATACGCTTGGCCTAGCTCTAGCGATCATTTTGGCGCTGATTGGCTACCGATTGTCGGATATGTTTGTAACCAACATGATAGAAGCCCGCCAGGACGCCATCCGGCGTGCACTGCCCAAGGCGACCGACATTTTGGTGGTGGCCGTCGAGGCTGGCTTGACCTTCGACAAGGCCATCGAGCTGTACTGTGAGCGTTTCCAGGGGCCACTGGCTCAGGAGTTTGAGCAGGCACGTGAGGAGATGAAGGTTGGCCGACGCCGCCGCGAGTCATTGACAGCCATCGTCAACCGAGTTGATATCGAAGACTTGAGGCTGCTCGTTACCGCGATACTGCAGGCCGAGCGTTTCGGTGTGCCCATGGCTGAGGTGCTACGCAACCAATCGCAGGAGCTGAAGATTCGTCGTGAGCAATACATCCGCGAGCAGTCCATGAAGGCCCCGGTCAAGATGCTGCTGCCATTGGTGTTACTTATCATGCCGGCCCTGTTTTGCGTATTGCTGGGGCCGGTCGCTTTGAAGATTATGACTGGCGGGTTGTTCTAGGCGGAAGATGACAGAAGACAATAAGCTAATCGCAGCGATAATCCTTGTCTTTGTAGCTATCGTACTGACGTTAGGCTGGGCACAGGTTCTTCGTAGCCCGACTACGCCTGAGATGGTAACTCAGGAAGCAGCCGAGCGTGGTGCGATCATCCCGCAGACTGTGATTCCATCATCGGGCATTGAAAGTGGACTGGAGTGGACATCGGCTGTGGCAGCCACGCCACCTCCGAGTCAGTCTCAGTTTGTCATGCCCGAGGCCGATACACCGAACACTCAGGATATCCCAGGTATCGAGCGCTTTCCCAATTCGCGTTTAATTGAAAGTCAGCAATCCGAGGACGGCGGGTTCTTGAAAAACGTCTACGTAGCGGTGACTCATCCGCAGCAAGTGCAACAATTCTATCGCTCTCGTCTCTCGGGATGGAAGCCGTTTGAAAACTCGCGGGTGGTGGCCGGCGGACGGGGTCTATGGAGTACCTACGGATCGGCGGATGGCAAACGTGGCATTTCCATCCTGGCACTGACACCGCGTAGCGATTTGCCTCCGGGGACGACAACTAATCCCACCATCATCAACATTATGTTTGTGGACTCTGAGAAAGTCAGTCCGGACTATCCACTGTTCCAAAGCACCGAGCAACCATGATAAGGATAATACCTTCGCGGTTTCTAGCTAGAGATCAACGAGGGCAGACGATTGTCGAGTTCGCGCTGGTTGCTCCCGTCTTTATTGTTCTCATCCTAGGCTTTATGCAAGTCGCCATCTGGCTCTTCGGGACAGCTCTGACCGAGATGGCGGTACGTGAGGGGTGCCGTGAGGGCGTAGCTTACTACCAGCCAAAACCAGCCCGATGGGAAGGGGATGACGAATCGGGGCGCAGGGACCCCTGTGAGGGTGATGCAATGATGAGTGCATTGGCAATAGCGATGGCGTACAAGCGTACCTCTGAGATTTTGAGCATAGCCATCATACAAAGCCCCATCGTTGTCCTCCCCTCGATTACGGAAGAAGACTGTGCGAAAGGTGAGGAAGGCACACGCGAGATGACTGTTGAGGCCTGGGGTCGCTTGCCAGTCGTAGTACCCTTTGCTGCTGAATGGACCCCTGGGCCTCTCAAAGGTCTTTTCATCGTCCACCGCAAATGTCGCATGCGACTGGAAAGGTTCTACAGCTATTAATGTCCAAAAAGCGCATCAAATTCTGCCAAGAGGAGCGTGGCCAAGCCCTGGTGGAGTTTGCCCTCATCCTTCCTGCCCTGGCGCTCTTGATTTTCGCCAGCCTGACCCTGGGATTGGTCATTATGGCGGATTTCAACTTGCACAGTGCAGCCCGCGAAGCGGCACGGGTCGGGGCCGAGGTCGGGACACAGGATTCGCCTTACAGCAAAGCTAGAGAGTGGGCTGAGGAAAAGGCCAGGGTTGTGCTGGAGGATCGCGGTCTCGACACGGCGTATCTGTCGCCCCCCGTTGTGTGGGTTGTTGATCCCAGCGGCAATAGAGTCAGCAACTATCCACGCGATGGCATGTTTTGTATTGAACTCACATACGATTACCCACTGCCACTAATTGATTTTTCGTCATTACCCATACCTCTTGATCTTGGCAGGGGTGGCTTCTTCACGTTGCAGGCTAAAGGGTGCAACTATATCCAAGAGCACAAATCGCGCTGGCCGTGAGCAGGCCATTCAGCTTTTGGATGCCAACGATGGCTGTCGTCAGGAGATCAGCATGAAACGGTTCGAATGTTTAGCCAGGGAAGAACGCGGCCAAATCATTGTTTGGTTCGCTCTCATACTCGTTGTGCTGGTGGGATTCGTAGGCCTGGTCATTGATGGGACATACTATTTCAAACAGCGGCAGGAGCTACAAGCAATTGCCGATGGTGCCGCGCTGGCCGGTGCTATGCAGCTGGGATATGGGAGCTTGACCAGCTATTTGAACATGTTCAAACTCGAATTCCTACCGGTAATGCTCACTGCCGAGGAAGCTGCTGCAGACTATTGTGAACGATATGGCATCGACGATCCGGAAATCAGCACGCCACTTGAAGGAAAAGGAGAGGTAATCACCGTTAGAGTATCAAGGGAGATTGATACGTTTTTCATACATATTCTGACGTCTGAGCGTAAGGTGCTCGTGACGGCGGAAGCTCATGCTCGTCTAGCTGCGGGGTATTGACTCAATGAAGGCCTTGTCTTCTCCTCGGTTTCTCAGGCACGCGTCGGTTTGTCTGGTTGTGGCCGCATTGCTTCTGTTGCCCGGATCAGCGCCACCAGCACAGGCTCAATCAGGGCCTGGTGAATTCGTCTGTAATCTCACTGGGTGGTATTGTAATCTCCGAGATTGGCTCCCCAGCTTTCTGGTTGATCTGCTCGACTTTCTTGCGGATCCGCCCGAGATCAACTTCCAGTGGAATCCGGTCACGCCCTATGTAGGCAGAGGAGATGACACGGTCATCTCGGCCGTCAATGTGCCCACTTGGTTCTGGATTACCTCGGGATTAGAGCCCCACAACGTTTTCAGGCTGCTATATGATCTATACTGGACACCTATTGGCTGGTTGCCAAATGAGTGGTGCTTCGGTGACAACAACATTGGTCTGAGTTTGGCGAAGTGGCCAGCGGTTCGAGTTGACCTGGATGACTTGTCGAATATCCGCTTCCCGCCTGTTCAATGGTCTGACCTCGCACACTTAGCTCAATGGTATGAGTACAGTAGCTATGATCAAAGCGAGCGAACTGAACGGGGTGATCCGGCCTTTGAGGTTACCGTGGTGACATGGTGGTGGCTTGAAGTCTTCTATGTGTGTCCCGAACCGCCGTTCGTGTGCTACTTCAAAGTGCCACTTCCTGTTCCGATATGTAGACAAAAACCGACGCCGGTGAAACAGGTGGAGTCTGTCCTTGTACCATCCCCATGGTACGGATGGTTCACAGGTCCGTGAAGATGAATTGTTCAACGGACAGGAGAGCATTAGGAGTCCAATGGAATTGACCGGCCGCGTCATCAAAGGCATCTACAAACTACTGGACGAGATCGGTAGCGGCGGTATGGCGACGGTGTACGTTGCCCGCAGCTTGCTGACTAACGAGATCGTCGCCGTCAAGATCCTGCACAGCCATATTGTTGAGCAGACGGAGTTTGTCAAACGCTTCGAGCGGGAGGGCAGCATCGTGTCCGGCCTGCTCGACCCACACATCATAAGAGTCTGTGACTATGGCGTAGATGATAACCTGTACTTCATAGTCACTGAGTACGTCACCGGATTCACACTAGATGCAGTCCTAGAAGCGTTTGGCCCGCTGAGTGTTGATCTGGCGCTCGGTATTGCCCGGCAGTTGGCCGAGGGGCTGCGAGTGACTTCCGACCGCAACATTGTGCACCGGGACATCCGACCGGCAAACCTGATGATCACCCGCGACGGTATCGTTAAGATCGCTGATTTCGGGATCGCAAAGAGCCTGGGAGTCCCCAGTATCACCGAACCCGGCTTCCTTCCCGGAGGCACCCCGTTCTATGTTTCGCCGGAACAGTTAAAGGGCGAAGTAGACATCCGCTCTGATATCTACTCCCTAGGGGTAACTCTGTATGAGATGTTGATTGGGCAACCCCCTTTCATAGGAGAGAATGCGGTTGAAGTTGCTTTGAAGATCGAAAAAGCCCCTCCATCTTCACTGACCAAGCAGAGAAATGAAATCTCTCCCGAACTTGAGGCATTGGTGCATAGGTGCTTGGCCAAGCAACCTGAAGATAGATTTCAGACCCCGCAGGAATTAATAGAGGCCATAGATAAGATTCCAGGTATTACTCCGGCGGAGGAAGCTACCATTGTGAAAGCAGTCGCCCAAGTAGCTGACTTGATCGCTTGCAGAGAACCCACACTGCTCCCAGCAGTTTCTTCCTTTGAGGGTGCCGCTTTGGTCACGAGCAGTGGGCAAAGGTTTCCCATCAAAGGCGCCGTAGTCAGGATAGGTCGCAAAGATAGGATTAGGGACATCTATCCTGACATTGATCTCTCTCCGCTAGACTCGCATCGTGTCGTATCCCGAATGCACGCGCAGATCCGCCGCAAAGGAGAGCGATGGGTTATCGTTGAGGAAAATGGTGTGCCGAATGGGACCTGGGTGAACAGCCGTAAAATTCGGGCCGGGATAGAGGTGCCTATCAAACATGGTGACAGCCTTCGTTTCGCCAAGGTCCGTTTGACCTTCGAGGAACGATAGCATTCGGCTAGCCGTGGATAAGTGGGCAAAGGATCGCTAGCCAATGAGACGGAAGCCGGGGCAGCAATTCGCCAAAGTCTTATCACATGCAAAGGAGGCAACAAAATGCGTCTAAGTGGACTAGAATTGGTCAATGGGCGGATTATTTGCATTGGCCTATTAACAATCAGTGGAGAACAAAGAAAGAAGGAGATACGCCGTCCCAGCACATACTCGGCTGCGCTGGTCACAGGCAGCGGACGCGCCTTTCCGTTAACGAAGCCACTGGTGAGGATAGGTCGAACTGACCGCTTCAACGAGATCTTTCCAGAAGTTGATCTATCTGGTGAAGATCCCATGAGATATGTTTCGCGGCGACATGCAAAACTGCTTCGCAAAGGCCAGCAATGGGTAATCGTGGAAGAGCCAGGAGCGAAGCACGGAACCTATCTCAATGGACAGAGGCTTCAGCCCGGACTTGAAGCACCAGTGAGAAGTGGTGACTCTATCCGCCTGGCAAAGATCGAATTGATCTTCCGGTCAAGGAACAATCACGATTAGATTCCACCTGACACCAATCTCAATGATGTCAGCCATCTCATTGAGCGGGAACTATCTTTGCTTAGCTCAAAGAATTGAATCTTTCTGGGAGGATAATCATGGGTAAGAAGACTCGAAAGGCAATCTACGGCTTGGCTCTTTACATTGGCCTGTTAACCCTGGTTCTTACGCCACCGCTTAGCTGGGCACAAGAGCCTAAAGATGTAACCATCAACTACGTCGAAGCGGTCCGCGTTCCTGAAATCCCGCCGTATGATGTACACGCCTACGCAACGGTATCTGACGCCGAGGGGGTTCCGATCCCTGGGATAGACGCGACCAGCTTCACGGTCCTCGAAGACACTAAGAAGATGACCATCATTGAAGTGGCAAAGGCAGTGGATAGCATAGCTGTGGTCCTTGTGCTGGATACCAGCGACAGCATGCGGGTGCCAGATGCATCGGGAAGGATACCGATAGAGGACGCCAAAAAGGCGGCGGTGGAGTTTATCTTCAGCCTGGCCGACCAGGACAAAGTTGCCATATTGAACTTCAACGAGGAGGCGACACTTGAGATAGATTTCACCACTGACCACGGTGCGGCGATCAATGCAGTGAATCGCCTGACCACAGAGCCCAAATGGACTTGCCTCTACGATGCTGCATTTGAGGCAGTGAAAAAGGCCGCCGAGATCCCAGAAGGGAGGAGGACTATCGTCCTTCTTACTGATGGCGTGGATCAAAGCGACTCAGAACGCACACCATGCAGCCAGGTGAGGCTTGAGGACGTTAAAGAGAAGGCAGCGGAAATCAATGTCCCCATCTACACCATAGGGTTGGGGAATGAGGTATGGCTCAATGCGAAGGCTAAGCAGGATTTGGAGAGCTTGGCCAAGCGTACCGGTGGGCGGAGCCTTTTTGCGCCTACCTCAGCTGAGTTAGGGGGGCTTTTCGAGGTCCTCACTAATCAACTGAAGAATCAATACGTGATCAAGTATAGATCGGAAGCCGCTACCGCGGGTTACCACAGCCTCAAAGTAAAGGTGCAGCATAAGGGCTGGCAAGACGATGACCAAAAGGGATTCCATATTCCACTTATACCGAGGATCGAATCTGTTACTGCTAGTCTGCCCAGCCCAGTAACCCAAGGTGAGGCGGTGTCTGTTGAAGTGACAGTCACCGACGAAACTATGGTAAAAGAGGTTCGGTTCTATGTTGACGGCGAGGCCCAGCCTCCAGTGATCTCACCGCCCCCCGTCTTGCAGTGGGATACTACTGAAGTCTCAGCAGGCCTCCATACTCTCAGAATAGAAGTTTACGACGACAAGGGTCCAACGGACGCTAGGGATTTGAGCATAGAGGTCATACCTCCCCCGCCGCCACCAACACCCACCCCTACACTCACACTCTCTCCCACACCCACATCTACTCCTACACCTGCCCCTACTGGCCCTACCTCCACACCCACACCCATGCCTTGCAGGCCAGAGATCGGTTTTGTCAGCCCACCTGAGGGGGAAGTTGAAGGCAAAGTAACTGTTGAAGTGGAAGTCACAACCTGCCCTGATGGGGTGGAGAAAGTTCAATGCTTCGTAGATGACAGACAGCAACCGCCGATGCTCTTGCCTCCCTATCGCTTTGTGTGGGACAGTGCTGGAGCTGATGAAGGCGATCACATGCTCAGTTGTGAGGTATACGACAGCCAGGGAGTGGCTGACACTGCGAAGATAAGGGTGATTGTACCTCCACCAAGCCGACTTAACTTGCTTAAGTTTCTTCTCCCGATTCTCGGCTTGATGTTCATCTTGATAGTAGCATTGCTGCTCGTACGAAGACGGCGGCGAACACTTGAGTTCTTTGAGGAAGAGTACATACCTGAAGAAGCAGCCTCAGAGCTGGCGACGGCTGAGATAGGCGAAGAGCTCCCAACAGAAGACATATCAGTGAGTCTCTCCAAGCCAGTAGCGACTCTAAAAGTCATCCAGAGCGTCGAGCTCAGTTCGGGTGAGACATTTGAGTTGTTCGCCCGCAGTACCAGTATCGGTCGTGGTCCGGACAACGATATTCTCATCCCCGACCGACCTGTCTCCAGGGAGCACGCCACTCTCATATTCGAAGAGGGCCGCTTCCATATCTGCGACCTTGGCAGTCGTTTTGGCACTAAGGTAAACGGACAACCCGTCCCCACACAAGGATCCTTGCTAAGAAACGGGGATAGGATACACCTGGGAACACGCACAGTGCTGGAGTTCAACCAGCTCGAAGAGGTGATATGGCCAATGGGCGAGGAGACCCAGAGGATGGAGGGTGCAGAAGAAACTCAGGACATCAGCGAGGAGATAGAGAGTCCAGAGGACACACGAGACATGGAGGAACTGGGCTAGGATCAGTCCTGCAAGCGGCAAATCCTCCCATTGCCTCCCCAGGGCACGCTGTGCGATGCCCTGGGGAGGGTAGTGAAAGAATACGAGCGGCGTCAACGAAACCACATGCGCAAACTATGCTCAAGGTGCAAAACTGAAGCTGAAGATATGCAACAGACGCTCTGTGCCCAATGCGGGGCCAGGCTGACAGTGGAGCTCGAAGAAGAAGACAAGGTCAGCAGCTTCACGATTATTGCCAAGCTACCCGAGGGCGATGGAGGTATGGCTACGGTCTATAAGGCTAAGCTGGCGCGGCGAAAAGGATATGTGGCGCTGAAAATAGCCCACGATAGGCCGCACGAATACGATGCCCTGCAGACGGAAGCCAATGTGCTAAGTGAACTAGACCACCCTAACATCGTGAAGATCGTCCCCCTCTCTCTGACGGAAGATAGCAAGGCGGTCTACGTCGAAAAGAAATACATTGGTGGTGAACCCAAATGCTATATCGCCCTGGAATACGTCGAAGGCTACTCCTTGAGGAGGCTGTTGAGGCATAAGGGGAAACTGAAGCCATCTGAGGCCCTGGATATCATGCGTCAGATTGGTTCAGCCTTGAGCTACGCCCACTCGAAAGGAATCGTCCATTTAGACATCAAACCATCCAATATTCTACTTTCCAAAGATGGCCGCCGTGTAGTACTTTCCGACTTTGGTATCGTTAGGCCTTACCATACTGGCCACCGTGACAATACAGGCAAGACTATTGGCACAGCAGGTTATATGTCGCCCGAACACATAACCCGCGGCAGTGTGGACCATCGTTCCGACATCTTCTCCCTGGGCATAGTTCTGTACGAGATGCTGACAGGAAAGGCGGCTTTCAGGGAAAGGACTACGAGCCAAACCCTGGCCGCCGTAATCCACAAGGATCCAGCCCCACCTTCCGAAATTAACCCAGACATTTCTCCAGATTTGGAACAAGTCATTCTGAAGGCTTTGAAAAAGGACAAGCGGGAAAGATTCCAGAGTACCAAGGAGTTTGTCACTGCTCTGGAGGATGCAATCCCCAAACCAAGGTCCTGGTTGAGGACACTGGCTACAGCTTTGGCCACTGTGGTGGTAATTATTGGTTTGGTATGGACTGTGCTGAGAGGATGTGTACCGCCACCGCCGCCAACGCCAACAAAATCGCCCACAGTGACAGTGCCTACGCATACACTAACGCCCACACCAACGTCACCAACCCCGTCATCCACGGTGGCTACACCGACGCTCACGCCAACGCGCAAAGCAACACCAACACCGACGCCAACACCAACCCGGTCGCCCACCCCAGAACCAACCTCAACGTTGGAACCGACCGCCACCCTTACAGCAACGCCTAGAACGCCAACCTCCACGCCCACGCCAACAGTGACAGTGATCGCTGAGGTTATGCCTGACTGTCCGAACCGCAACGCTAGGCTTACCTACCCTACAATAAACGCCAAGTTGAGCGGGACAGTCAAGATCATGGGTTCAGCCAATACTAACAACTTCGACTACTACAAGTTCGAGTTTCGCCGCGAGGGGGTATCTGGGTGGTCAACCCTGCAGGTTTTCAAGGAACCTGTGTCTGATGGCCTCCTCGGCATCTGGAATACCTCGACCCTATCGGCTGGAAACTACTGGTTCCGTTTGGTAGTAGTCAAGAAGGACGGCAATTACATCGAGCCTTGCCAGGTACCAGTCATCGTTCGATGAGTGAATGAGCAAAACGAGGATAGAAAGAATAGAAGCACAGCCGACGAGGCGTCTTTCATCGTGGTTTGGGGAGGAGACGGTCAAATGACAGATAGAATCAAGTTCGAGGTGGGAAAAGCCACTCATCCTGGCCGCAAGCGGGATCACAATGAGGACAGCCTGGGCTTTTTTGAGCCAGAGGATCCCGACCAGCTTGCTGCGAGAGGAGCTATCTACATTGTTGCGGATGGCATGGGCGGCCACGAGGCGGGTGCAGTTGCCAGTGACCGTGCCTGGCGGAAAGTGATAGATGAATACTATTATGGCGATCCCTCTCTCGGCATAAAAGAAAGTTTGGAAAGGGCGATTACAATAGCGAATGAGGAGATCTATAGGTTAGCCTCACAGAACCCGACCTGGACAGGGATGGGATCTACCATTGTCGCAGCCGTCTTGCGTGGTGAGAATGAGCTCTACGTCGCCAACGTGGGGGATAGCAGAGCTTATCTGGTACGTGGTGACCAAATAAGGCAAGTCACCAAGGATCACTCCTGGGTCCAGCAGCAAGTTGGTGATGGCATACTCACGCCAGAGGAAGCGAAGAGACATCCTCGTCGCAGCGCCATTACTCGCTCTTTAGGCAGGCGGCCTGATGTTGAAGTGGACATCTTTGAGGAGGCATTTCTGCCGGATGACAAACTGATTCTTTGCTCTGATGGATTATCTGATGTCGTCAGAGATGAGGAGATTGAGAAGATCGTCTCCGAATACAAGCCACAAGAAGCTGTTGAAAAAATGGTTGACCTGGCCAACCATCGAGGCGGGCCCGACAACATCACTGCTATTGCCATTAGCTACCCTACAGGTATTGGAGGGTCAACTGGGATTATCAAGAAGATTGCCCTTGGTTTGGGCATATTAGCTGTGGTAGTGATAGCAGCGATTATTGGGCGAAGCTGCATTATTACGCCGCCCATACCCACTCCCGCTCCCAGCCCTACTCTCACCATAACTCCAACCAGTCCGCCTCCGACGGCAACAGTGACTCCAATACCTACACCAGTGTCCCCAACGCCTACACCAGTGCCTCCAACGGTCACTCCCACGGCTAGCCCTGCTCGTAGTATAGCTCAAACCACTCCGCCTACGATGACGCCAACACCGCCAACGCCGACCCCATCGCCCACACCAAAGCCAACCTCGACTCTGGAAGCGACGGCCACTCTTACACCAACCCCTAGAAGACCAACTCCCACGTACACGCCAACAACAACTACCCCAACACCAATATCAACCCTCCTTCCAGCACCGACCCTGATCGAGCCCCAATCTGGGAAGTGCTTGGATAGTCGCAGCATCACCTTGCAATGGAGGTGGGAACCAGGGCTGCGGCTGAGTGGTCAATGGTTTGTTGTTGTTTCTATTCACACATTGGGTTGTCCTGGGAGGGAGCAGCCGGAGTGGCCCCCGGATAAGGCTCTAGAGCCGGTAACAGACAATGAATACGTGCTGGACACTTCCGTAGCTGACATCGGCTGCAATTACGAGTGGCAAGTGGCGGTAGAGGCTGGGAGAGCAGATGGCACATCAGTTGAAATAAGCGAACCGAGCGAAAAATGGAGCTTCTGGTGGGTTGGGGAGTGCCCTGAGGAGGACACAACAAGTGGCACTCCAACTGGTCCATGACCGTTTGACAACATTAGCTCCCGAGGAGGGAAAAGATGGAGACTGGCAAACGCTCACTCTTGAGCCTCACGGTAATCTTCGCTGCAATAGCAACTAGTGTTTTAGCAGCTAGTGCCCTACCTGCAGACGTTAATCACATGGCGCTCTACGCCGCTACCGAGCAGGTGTTTACTCCCATCATGGATACATACGTTGCCTCTGGTCCTGACTGGGCTAACAACCCACGAGGGAACAGTGGGGGACTTTTCGTTGGCTATGGTGACTCTTCCGCTTTTAACCTGCAAAGTACACACACCTTTCTACGATTCGACCTAACTGATATAGAAGGGGCTCAGGTAAGTGAAGCGACTCTGAAGATGTACTTAACCTTTACGACGTTCGAGTACCGGGGTCAGCTCATGGAAATCGAAGTGCGGCAGGTTACTGAGGACTGGAATGAACAGGAAGCAACTTGGATTCACCAGCCACGATATGATCCCAATTCAGTCACCTCTGGGAGTGTAGGTACCGATGTAAATCACTGGGTCGAGTGGCATATACCCGTCTGGCTGGCCCAGGAATGGGTGGATAACCCTGGCCAGAATTTCGGATTGGCTCTTGTGTCTCCAGCAGGAGAGAATCCTGGCAAGCATATACGCAATTTCATAGCCAAGGAATATCAGGGAGGAAGCCATGCTCCCCAACTGGCCGTCGAGTACACCGAACCCACCCCGACTAGCACACCAACAAGTACGCCCCATCCTGATGTTTCGATCAGACTATCCAACGATCCTTGGGACGTCGTTGAGTTCGGAGACACTATTACCTACACAATAGAGTATGCTAACATAGGTGGAATACTTCTGAGCAACGTCGTAATCACCGATGCCATCCCATCAAATACGACCCTGGTTCAGGATACTATTACGGACCCTGGCATTCTGGACGAGCAAAGTGGTGTCATCACTTGGGGTATCGGTTCCTTGGATATTGGCAGTAGCGGCCAAGTCTCTTTTCAGGTTCGAGTAGGGACGCCTACAGCTACACCGACAGCAACAAGCACGCCTACCCCGACTGGCACCCCGACTAGCACCCCGACCGCTACACCAACAGCAACAAGTACGCCTACCTCGACCAGCACACCAACAAATACGCCAACAACTATACCGACAGAGATACCACTAGTGGATGCGGCCTATCTAAGTAAGCCAAGAAGTGTTACAACAACTGTGGGGATAGCCACAGAGAACATCTACGGGTTGGTATACGAACTGGGCATCACTGATTCGGCTGGGCAAGGAGCTGGTATTATTGCTGAACTCGGCTATGGGCCCAGTGGAAGTGATCCCCAATTGGAATGGGAAGACCGGGCGTGGAATCAAGCAAGTTACAGTGATGACTCGGCCATCTATGATGAATATGTCGGCGTGATCACGCCCACCGATGCTGGCACCTTTGATTACTGTTATAGATTCTCTCTGGATGACGGGGCGAATTGGGTTTATGGGGACTTGGACGGAAGCGAGAATGGCTACGATCCATCACAAGCCGGCAATCTGACTGTCATACCCGCAGAAACGCAATCGGAAAGTGGTCAGCCTGTTACAACGTCAGTGCAAAGACATGCGACTCCGTCCCTATCGGCCACGGACATAAGGATCGTTAATGAGGGTGCCTGGATATACTGGACATATGACCATCAAACGGGACACAGAAGAAGTAACAAGGCTTGGAATCCGTCGTATAGAACCTATCTGCCCACTATCCTCAAAGTAAGAGAATAGTAGAGAGGGTGTGTGAGGGAATCGAAAAACTGGAGAAGACTCAGCAAGGGAAGTCCTAACATCACTTGGGACTTCTTTGCAAAATGGAGCAACAAAAAGGTGAGAGATGCTTGATCTAGTTGGCAAGAAACTAGGCAAGTACGAAATCAACGCCAAGATAGGCCAGGGCGGAATGGCCGTCGTCTACAAAGCCATTGACACCACCCTTCAGCGCACCGTTGCCCTGAAGGTGATGCTACCCCACCTCGCCACCGACCCCGGCTTCGTCAAACGCTTCCAGCAGGAGGCCATCACCGCTGCTAACCTGAAGCATCCTCACATCGTCACCATCTACGAAGTGGGCGAACAAGATGGTGTCTACTACATCACCATGGAGTACTTGCCTGGGAGAACACTGCAGCAGATCATCCAGAAAGAAGGCATGCTCAGCCTGGAACGAACGGTGAAGTTGTTCGATCAGATAGCGGATGCTCTGACCTATGCTCACCAGCAGGGTCTAATCCACCGCGACATCAAGCCCAGCAACATCTTGGTTGGTGCAGACGATAGTGTTACCTTGACCGATTTTGGCGTTGTCAAGGCAGCTCAATACATCACCATTGTCACCGGTCCTGGCAAGCTTCTAGGCACACCCCAGTACATGTCGCCGGAGCACGCTGAGGGGAAAGAGCTCGACCACAGGTCAGATATCTACGCCCTGGGTGTTGTGCTCTATGAAATGCTAACGGGGGAGGTTCCCTTCCCCGGAAAGACACCCACCCCCGTCCTATATGCTCATGTGTATAAGAAGCCGCCCTCGCCCAGACACGTGAATCCAGAGATCCCCAAGCTTGTGGAGGCAGTTATCCTGAAGGCCTTGACCAAGCAGCCTGAGATGAGGTACCAAAGTGCGGCAGAGATGGCTCAAGATTTACAGGAAGGTGTAGAGCGGACGGAAAGGTTGAGTGAGGTCGGGCCATTAGCCGGTGTAGCAGAGACCATTCTTGATTTCTGGGAGCTTGGGAAGCCCGTGTTATTTGCTTCTAT